>Ga0315550_1000242_pt1 | contig 33031 bp, 22 predicted proteins | sample SalMarSW160190MG_2_FD_203100 | JGI IMG/M metagenome (GOLD analysis project Ga0315550, IMG submission 203100) | Salt marsh sediment microbial communities from the Plum Island Ecosystem LTER, Massachusetts, United States - Salt Marsh Sediment SW1601-90 ...
AAGATGGGCCACGCCCTTGAGCCGTATAACGTTAAGTGGCTGGAAGACCCCGTCGCCAGTGATGACGCTGAAGACCTGCGCCGGGTAGCCGATGCCATTGATATTCCCATCGCCGCGGGGGAGACGTATTGCACGAAGTACGAATTTCGCCGGTTGCTGGAAAAGCAGGCCGCAAATGTACTAATAGTCGATTTGCAGCGCGTGGGCGGGGTAACCGAATGGATGAAAGTGGCTGCTATGGCTGAAGCCTGGAAGGTGCCCGTTGCCAGCCACCTGTTTGATGAATTCTCCGCGCACCTGATTGCAGCCGTTCCCAATGGTTTTATGGTTGAATATATGCCATGGTGGGACTTAATCTACCGGGAGCCTCCCCACGTAAAAGACGGCTATATAAAAATCCCCGAAAAAGCCGGCCTGGGGTTTGAACTTGACCCCGATGCCCTCAAGAAGTACGAGATGAAGTAGCTCCGGCACGCTGCACCGGGTGGTTCCAGGAAGAACACGCTTGAGGTGGTGATAAATCCACCAATAAGGATGAGCAAGAAACCAGACCGGCAGGCTTTTATTTACCTTATGATAATCACGGATGGTTCCGTAGGCCCGTCCATTCTCCCGGCGGCCTTCCCGGCTGCCGCGGCCATCAGCTCGTCAAGAGGGCCGTAATGAAGAGCTTCAGCAGGACAGGACGCCACACAGGCAGGCCCTCCGACTCTATCTACACAGCCATCACACTTCTGCATGATGCCGTCCCGGTCAAACTTAGGCACATCATACGGGCAGGCAGATAAGCATTCCCGGCAACCGTTGCACTTAACCTTATCAACCACGACGATGCCATCCTCGGCCCGTTTGCTGATAGCTCCGGTAGGACAAGCTGCGACGCAGGCCGGGTGACTGCAGTGCATACAGGCCAGTGAGAAGTAAGTACAGGTAACATCGGGGAACTGGCCGCTCCAGTTATCAACGACCCTCCTCCATTTCAGTCGCGGTTCGACGCGGCGGGTGCTCTGACAAGCTACTTCACAGGTGCGACAGCGTATACACCTGCTTTCATCATAGGAAAAACCGTATTGTTTTACCATTGTCCATATACACCTTTCCTGAACACTCCTGCTTTCTCCCGCCTGTTATCCATCACCATCGGCTTTTCTTACTTCGACAAGGGTCTGCTTGGGCATGGCCGTTACCAATGGGTCAAAGGCTTTAGCCGGGTCAGTACTATACAGAACATTTACGTTCGCGCCTCCATCGAGTATCCGATACCCCGGCAGACCAAGCTCATCGCAGCCCTGCCACCACCCGTGAAGGCCCATGATTGTGTCCGGCCGAATCCCGGGGAAATACAGGGCCTTTACCTTTATCCAGCCATGTGGTGACTCGACAATTACCCGGTCACCATCCTCAATCCCGCGCGCTTTAGCTGTATCGGGATGAATGTGTATCCAGGGCTCGGGTTGAATCTCGCGCAGATAAGGCACGTTACGCAACCACCCGTGATTGTATACGTCCGAGGTGTGTGTATCAAAAAAGACCAGGGGATATTCCGCTAGAAGCTCGGGAGTGCCCGCCGGACTCTCGGGTGGTTCTACCCACTCCGGCAGAGGACTAAATCCATTCTCTTCGAAGCTGGTGTTATATATGGCCACTTTACCCTGGGGAAGATACGGGGCGCCCGAAAGCCGGGGACTGGGCGTTGCGAATATTTGCTCAAACTTCTCGAAGACCATCGGCTTCGGTTCATAAATAATACCGGCAGGATATGCCCTCAATTCCTCCATCGTCATGCCGAAATTTTCCAGCTGATAGTTCATGCACTTCTCGATGCTGCCGTGCCAGAAGTCCTCCCCGTATCCCATCCTGACGGCAAGGTCAAGCCAGAATTCATAGTCCGACTTATAATCTCCAAGCGGCTCAATCACCTTATTTCGCGCCATGATCCAGTTGCCTGTCATCGGTACTTCAAACGGGTGGTCGCACTCGTACATGGTGGCTACCGGGATTACCACATCAGCCCAGGGCATCGACGAGTTCTGCATCACGTCGATAACCACAAAGAATTCCAACTCCTTAAGCGCTGCTACTACCCTCTTGCTACCACGCGTGATTACCGTAGGCTGGGTCCCGGGTGCGATTATCGTCTTAATCGGGTACGGTTCTCCGGTAAGGACGCTATTAATACAGCGATAGTAAGCCGAAGATGTTCCCTCTATGAAGGGCTGGAAACAGCCGGCTATCTCCGGGCCTACCAGCTTGTCTACCCACTCCTGGGTATATCTCTCTCTAAGATGGACAGGTTTTACCATCGGCATGTTACTTCCCGTGGGGACAACATTACCGCCGGGTCTGTCCAGGTTCCCGGTTATGGCTATCAAGATGCCGACGGCGCGCACGGCATTACTGGAGTCCACCGTTTGATCGAAAGCGTTACCGGCAAAGATACACGCCGACTTCGCAGTCCCGTATAACCTGGCGACTTCTCTTATCTGTTCTGCGGTTAACCCCGTTATCGGCTCGGCCCACTCCGGGTTATACTGCTGAACATGGGGCACGAGCTTATCGAAGCCATAGCACCATTTCTCCACGAATTCCTTATCATAAAGCCCCTCGTTGACTATAACGTTAAGCATGGCCAGCGCCAGGGCGCCATCCGTGCCGGGCCTGACAGGCACCCACATATCCGCCTTGGACGCATCCGGCTGCATCTGGGGTTTAATCACGATAAGCCTGGCCCCCCTCTCCCTGGCGTCCAGGATTCTTTTCAGTGTGCCCATAGGGGTACCGGAATAGACAGGATTCGCCCCCCATATTACGATAAGGTCAGCATGATCATAATCCGCGCCGGCCAAACCGAGCATTGGGGCTCCCGTAGTATATGCGAAGCCGAAAGCCCGCTGCATGGCACAGATACCACTGTGACCATAGTTCGGGCTTCCGTGCACCATCAGGAACCGATATAAATATTCACTGTAACTCCGGCGCTGGGGCGAAAGAATGGCGAGAGACTCCGGCCCGTATTTCTCTTTTTGTTCGGTGAGTTTGCCTGTGATAATATCAAGTGCTTCGTCCCAGGTAATCCTCTCGAATTTACCTTCGCCTTTCTCCCCGACGCGCTTCAACGGGTATCTAAGGCGTTGCGGCGAATAAACCCACTGGGGGGATGCAAAGGCCTTGGCGCACAATTTACCCTTGTTGAGGGGAGATTCCTTCATGCCTTCAACCCTTACTAATTTACCGTCTTTCACATAACAGTTAATCCCACAGCCCGTCCAGGGGCCGCATAACGAACAGAAGGTAGGAATCATCCGTTCCCCTGACTCCTTCGCGCTCGCTAATTTCGCCGCTTCTACCAAATCACCGCCTTTTCTAGTCACTTTTAGTCTCCATTTAATAATATTATGAACGCGTGGTCGTTATATATCCAGGTTAGACTTCCGGGGCTTGAAGCATTATACCACCTTATGCCAGGCGCAGGTAATATAAACATATCTCATGTTTTTGATAAGATAATTGTGATACCGGTAGATTTTAGCATCATTCGCACACAGAGACCAGAGGGTTTTATCATGATGCGGTTTTCACTTTCTTTAGGAAAACTTAATACACTTTAGGAAAATTTAATTGAATTTCAATTGAATCTGTACGTAAAATAGATAAGCTTGGGGGAAACACCTTTCCTGTTGCATCCGCAACGGCAACATTGATTTACAGGAGCCTTGATACGAAAAAACGCTGCAATCCTTTGACGACTAAAAAATCCCCGACATTTGTAAAGCTATGCCCGTTACTTATAGCGATAACAATTACAATCATCGCCGGCATCGGATGCAGTGATAATTCCGCTGAATCTCCCGGAACAGCAGAAGAAGCGACAGCTCCGGTCAACGAAACCCCACCCGCACTAACGGCAGAAGAAATCATCAACAGGCATACGGCGGCCCAGGAAGCCGTAACGACCTGGCGCTCACACATCACAATGACCATGGACATTGCGGTTTCAACCATGAAAAGCGACCTATTAGCCATGTCGCTGGACACAACAGGCGCTGTAGACCTGCCGGCAAAAAAAATGGAAATGGATTCCGGAATCTCTATCGGTTTGCGGGGTAAGAATACCAGCTATAAGTCCAAAATTAAACTGGTTGACAACGTATTATACACTTCCGATAAAGAAACTCAAGACAATGGTTCCCAATGGAAAACAAAGACGCTCTCCGGAGGGGAAATGGACGCCGTCTGGGGAAAACAGCTGGATATGCTCTCTGCGAGTAGATACCTCGATATTTTCACGACATTGGATTCAAATGCTCCGCAATTAGTGCAGAAAGACGGCATCACCTGTTACCTGATAGAGATGACACCCGACCCGGAGGTATTCAACGAACGTTTACTGGAGCTGATAAGCCAGGGCGGCAGTTCTACCGAAATGCTACCTTTCGATACTATGGATATATTTAATAATGCCGGGGTCAGCTTCTGGATTGACGCGGACACCTATTATTCGATCGCGTATGAAATGACCGCCGATCTTACGCTTGAAGATAACGGCAGCACACTAAAGGGAAATTTAGAAAATATCGGTCGTTTTTATGATTTCGATGCCGATTTTTCTATTGAAGCACCGGATTAAGTAAAGATATGTGGAATAAAGCGCATATGCTGGCTGATGCCGGAATATTAGCAGCACTGGAGGCGATATTATGTCCGTCAAGATAACCGCTATTTCGATATTTCTGGCCATTCTAATGACGTTTATGGGATTCGTGCCGAAGATGGCACAGGCCCGTAACGCCGATGTCACCGATTTGCCGATGACAGAGGAGATGGCAGACTCTCTGGCAATCATGGAGGAGAACCTGCTGGTCGCAGGCATGAACACCATGTCGTTAATGACCGGAATATTCAATCCGGGCCTGGATATAGTCATGGACGACCTGTCCGACAGGCAGAGCGCCATAGCGCTGGATGCCACGTTAAACGCCTTATCAACGGTAAGCTATTCCGGCGAACCGGGAAGCAGCGGCTTCGATATCGACGCGCTGATTGCCGCAACCCCGGACCCGACCGACACCGACGGCGACGGTATGCCGGATACGGTGGAGGCTATCCTGGGAACGAGCCCGGAGAACACCGACACGGACTTCGATGAACTGGATGATTATTACGAGGTAAAAAATGACCTCGACCCACTCAACCCCGATTCCAACAACGACGGCCTGGCGGACTACCTGGAAATAACCAGCGATAATATTACCTACGCAGGAAGAGACCTGGACGGGGACGGCACGCCGAATGTCTGGGACGCCGATAACGATAATGACGGCGTTCCCGATTCCATGGATATCTCGCCGTTCTCCAAGTCTACCGTTAATGATAATTTTAATTTCAGCATAACCAGCAACGGCAATCATGTTTACATGGACTTCCAGATAAGGCCGGGAGACATCGACCACCTTAGACTGCCGATGCAAATGTGGGACTGGCCCGAAGATGATAAAGCGTTGATGCAGGACCTCGACGACTCCGAGGAGGACGTCCAGATTACACCCATGCTGCAGCTATCAATGACCTATCTTCCTCCCCAGGAAGAACTCGAGGAGTACGGCATCGTCATCGCCGAACATAAAATAGCCCTGAAAGCCTCCAATGGCAAATACGTATCCGCCGACCTGGCTGCCCAGCCCGGTGAACTCGCCCCGGCAGCGGGCGAAATACAGCGCAAGGAGAAATTCGACTACATCGACCTGGGCAGCGGTGAGATAGCTCTTAAAGCGTGGAACGGATATTACGCCGCCGCGGACCTCGCCGCGTATCCCAACGAGGTTGTCGTCGTTTCCGATGCCATCGGCTCCAAAGAATCATTCCGTGTGGAGCACCAGCCCGACGGCACGGTAGCCCTTAAGGCGTCCAACGGGAAATACGTGGGAGCCGACCTTGTCGCTTATCCCAACCAGCTTTCCGTCACCGCCGATACGGTCGGGCCCAAGGAGAAATTCGAGATAGTCGAGCTGGGCGGCAAGGTATACGTGCCGCTGACGCCGGCCGATGATTACGGGACCAACTCTGCCCTGGATTCCAGTAAATGGGCACTAAAGGACTGGAACGGGGACTACGTATCGGCGGACCTGGGCGGCCACCCGGACGAAATAACCTCTACCGCCTCCCATATTGGCTATAAGGAAAAGTTCGATATCATCGAACTGGGCAACAATATAGTAGCCTTGAGGTCATGGAACGGAAATTACGTTTCCGCCGACCTCGCCGCCTATCCCGGCGAACTGCGGGCGGTAGCCAACAGCATTAAATCCAAGGAAAGATACGAACTGATAGACCAGGGGGACGGGCAGATAGCCCTGCTGGCCTGGAACGGATGCTACGTATCTTCCGACCTCGCCGAATATCCCGATAAACTCATGGCTATTGCCGACCATATAGGATACAAGGAAATATTCGATTTAACGGAACTGGAAGGCGAGGCCTCCTCGGTCCCTTCATCGCCGCAGGACTATGCGAATATCGTCATGTTCCAGGGGCGCATGTTCTTTCCTTCCCCCGAATATTACACCCTCGCCGACAACAACAATATTGAGGCGAGTCTCGTCTGGATAGTACGCGGCAGTACCGACGATATTTACCTGTCCCCCAGGAATACGCAGTCGACGCCGCGCCTGGGCAAGAGTAACGACGGCGGGGACACGGCTATTGCCGATATAGACAAAAACGGCGTACCCGACCTCCTTCTGATGGGCATCGACGACCCGGAAGGCGAGAATAAGTTCAAGTACATGATTGGCTGGAACCTGGACAGCGCGGGCCGTCCCAGCGCGTGGAGCGGCATCGTCACGGTACGCGGCATCGGCAGCTGCACCGCCGGCGGCGGCGCGGCTATCGGATATATCAACAACAACACGGAACCCGACCTTATATTGATGGGAGTCGACGACCCCTCCGACCAGAACCATTTCCGCTATCGGGTCGGCTGGGACCTCAAGACCAACGGAAAAGCCAGTAGCTGGAGCGATGTTATCGAGGTCGGCGGCAGCGTCGGCGTATATTCTTCCGGCGGCGGGGCCGATATCGCCGATATCAACGGCAACGGCACGCCGGACCTGCTCTTTATGTGCATCGACGACCCTGCCGACCAGAACCAGTTCCGCTACCGTATCGGCTGGGACTTGAACGCCGACGGCACCGCCGCTAGCTGGAGCGACATCGCTCACGTGAACGGGGTCGGGAGTCTTAACGCCGGCGGCGGCGCCGCAATTGCGGATATAGACAATAACGGCTCGCTCGACATGGTGCTCATGGGCATAGACGACCCGAAGGGTAATAACGAGTTCCGCTACCGGGTGGGCTGGGACCTTGATTCTTCCGGCACTACCGACAGCTGGAGCGCGATAGTGCCTGTTACGGGCATCGGCAACAGCACGGACGGTGGCGGCGCCTCTATCTACGATTTCGACGGCAACGGCACGCCGGAGCTGCTTTTCATGGGCGTGGACGACCCCGATAATCACAACGAGTTCCGCTATATAATCGGCCGGGACGCCTGCCACGCTATTGCCCTGAAAGCCTCCAACAACAAATACGTATCGGCGAATCTCGGCGATTATCCGGACAAGCTGGCCGTTACCGCCACCGAGATAGATACCAAGGAAGCGTTCGCTTTTATCGATTTAGGCGAAGACAGGGCGGCGCTAAGGGCATATAACGGGAAATACGTATCGGCCGCCCTCGGCGACAGCGTCGAGCTGAAGTGTGTGGCCGATGAAATCCTCTCCAAGGAAGTCTTTGAAATCATTAATCTGGGCGGCAACAAGATAGCCCTGAAAGCCTGGAATGACAATTATGTCTCCGCCGACCTGTACGCTTATCAGGACATACTGGTTGCCACACAGGACAATATTCTGGAAAAAGAGGAATTTTATATTATCAATACCAACTTCCCCTCCGTCCGGGACTGGAGCGGCATCATATACTCGTTCAGTCTGGGGAATAACAGCGCCGGAGGCGGGACGGCCATTGCGGATATCAACGGCAACGGGGAACAGGACCTGCTGTTCATGTCCATCGATGATGATAATGATAATAACGAGCTCCGGTACTTCATAGGGTGGGACGTAAGCATGTCCGGCAGCGTGGAAAAATGGAGCGACTACGGACAGCTTACCGGGACCGGCGACCTTACGGAGGGCGGCGGGGCCGAAATAGCGGATATCGACGGCAACGGCATCCCCGATTTACTCTTGATGGCAGTGGATGCCCCCGATGGCGCCAACGAGTTCCGCTACCGCATCGGCTGGAACCTGAATAACGAAGGAGAGGCCAGCAGCTGGAGCGGCACGATTGAGCCGCATAAGAGCGTCGGCAGCCTTAATGCCGGTGGCGGCGCGGCCATAGCCGATATCAACGGCAACGGGCAACTCGACCTCGTACTGATGGGAATCGACGACCCCGACGGTCCCAACGAGTTCCGCTATATAATCGGCTGGGACCTGGGCACCGATGGAAAGACCAGCAACTGGAGCGATACAATTCACGTTACCGGAATAGGAAACAGTACCGCCGGCGGCGGCGCGGCTATCGGCGATATAAACGACAACGGCAAACTCGACCTTGTCTTTACGGGCGTGGACGACCCCGACGGGGCCAACGAGTTCCGCACCCGCATCGGCTGGGACCTCGATAGTAACGGGATTGCCTCCAGGTGGAGCGTACCTTTAAAGAATGTCAACATCGGCAGCCGGCATGCCGGCGGCGGCGCGGCCATAGCCGATATCGATAATAACGGGAAGCAGGAACTCGTCCTCATGGCCATAGATGCCCCCAACGGCACCAACCAGTTCCGCTATAAAGTAGTCCAGAATATCGATGAAGACACCGATGAATGCTGGGTAACCCTGGCCAAGTACTACGAAGACTTCCAGATTACCGGCTTCTCGGTCGAAGAAAACTACGGCTCCGATGTCCAGCTGTACTACAGCAGCGATGTCGTCCAGACGGCCAGCGCCTACGTAGTTCTCCGCTACGAATTCCTCAACAGTCAGAACGGCCTTTCGCAGCAGTTGGGCAAGCTGGCCGAAAACAACGTGAGTGTCAGCCATCTGGGGGGGTCTTACTCACACCAGGACGAGGCCGTTAAGGCCATCGCCACCGAGCTGACACAGAACGCCCTGGCTGCCCTCCCCGAAGGGAACCTGCCGATACTTTTCGCCCTTGAGGACACCTACGCCGACAGCTCCATGGACGTTTTCGCCTCCGACTCATCATACGAACTGGGCAACAGTTACGATATCGACCTGTCCACCGCGGAGGAGTCCACCATAAAAACACTAAAGATGAGCTGGTACGATACCTCCAGCGATTTACTCCTCGATTTCGACGATATAGTCGACGAGGTTGAAAGCTGGGGCGGGAGCGAGGAAGAGGATGAAGATACTCTGAAATACCTCATGGTCTGCCAGGAGGGTGAAATCAAGCTGACCAAGGTCGGCGGTATAGAGACCATCACAGAACTGCCGGAGAAGAACGAGACCCTGCAGGACATCAGAACTCTTAGCAGCGGTTTAAGGGGCCTCGTATTAGTTCCCGCCGTGGCCTACGGTTTCGGCTTTTTTATGATGTCATGGAATACCAAGGGGGTATCCCTGAAAGCGGCCGGCAAAGCGGCTTCCAACATGTATAAACTGGTAAGAGGTATTAAAGTTGCTCCCGAGGGCATAAAACAACTGGAAAGCGTTATGGGTAAAAGCCTTGGCAAGGGGCAAATAAGCAAATTCAGCAAACTGTGCCGGGCGGCCAAGGTCCTGGGGATTATCGGTTTCCTGGCCGGCGTCGGGATATCCTTCTACGCTTTCTACCAGATTGCCAGTCAGCACGGATGGTCCAGTTTCGGCATCGCATTAGGTGCGCTTTACGGCGGGCTCATGCTGTTTTACCTGGTCGCCACCGTCCTGATTGCCATGATACCGATAGTGGGGACGGTGATATCGGCGCTTATTATCGTATCCGACCTGCTGACCGCCATATTTACCGGCTCGGGATGGTCTGAAAAAGCGATAGAGGCAATTGTCGACCTCGTGGTCGACTACAGAGAGCTAAGCGAGGTAGACCTGGAAATCCTGGAAACCTCAATTGACCAGAAAGACTATGACGATAACGGACTGGACGTGGGCGACAGAATTGAGTACAGCAGTATCGTCGTCGAAAGGGTCAACCGGACCAGCGAAGGGTCGTGGGACGACGTCGTGGACAGCAAAATCACCCCCCACGTGCGTTTCGGGGATTCCGGCGACTACGACACGGGTTATTACCGGAATACTATATCATCCTCGGAGCACTACAACCGCAGTCGCACGGTAACGCATGAAATCGGCGCCTGGCTGGAACCCAATACGGCTAAAATCAACCTTAAAGTGCCGGTCAAGTTCTGGGCCGACTACCGGGTATATTACGAACAGTGCGCCGATTATTGGCTCTGGGAGACCTGCGAGAGGAAATCCTCCAGCGGCACCCAGACCATAAACCTGGACCCGCTGTATTTCGATATCATGCCGGGCGACCTCGCTTCATTCCTCAACTGGAGCGCCATCAGGCCGGTATACCCGGACGGCGACACCCTAGATACTACCGAAGAGACCGACCTCGGCTCCAACGGCAGTTCATGGGATACCGATACCGACGGCCTTTCCGACAGCTACGAGGTATATTTCAGCAAGACCAGCCCCGTGAGCGCCGACAGCGATAGTGACGGAATCAACGACGGACTGGAAATGCACCTGGGAACATCACCGAACAACAGCGACAGCGACGGCGACAGCTTGGACGACGGCACGGAATATGCCGGCTGGCCGGTATCATTTACCCACGGCGACACGTTCACCATGACGGCGTGGTCGAGTCCGCTGCTGGCTAATAACGACGGCGACGAGTTCAGTGATGACAGCGAATATGCCAGGGCGCTTAACCCGCGGTCTTCGGATTCCGACGGCGACGGCATGATGGACAGCTACGAAGTGTTCGTATTATCAAATCCCCTGGTCTACAACAGCATCCCCACAGCCGTAGATGACGAGTATGCCGTCTACGAGGACAACGAGTTATCCGTGGAAGCCCCCGGGGTGCTGGAAAACGATAGCGGCTACGGGACCATGACCGCCGTCCTTATCGCGGACACGGCAAACGGGACTCTTACGCTCGATAGCGACGGTTCGTTTGTCTACCTGCCGGGTGCAGACTTCAACGGCTCCGATAATTTCACCTACCACGCCAGTATCAATTCCATGGAAAGCGGAGACGCGCTGGTCACCATCACCGTTAATCCGGTTAACGACGCGCCGAGCTTCACCGGCAGCTGCAACCAGACTATTCAGGAGGACGATATCCCGCAGGTATATATGTGGGCAACCATGATTTCCGCCGGAGCAGCCGATGAGAGCGCGCAAGAGCTGGACTTTATCGTTACCAACGATAATAACGAGCTTTTTACCGCACAGCCCGCAATTTCCGCCAACGGCACGCTTACCTATACGCCCGCGCCGGATGCCAGCGGCTCCGCCAACGTGACGGTACAATTACACGACAACGGCGGTATCGAGAACGACGGCCAGGATACAAGCCCGGAGCAGTACTTCACCATCACGGTCGAACCCGTTAACGACCCGCCGGTGGCTACGGATAATGACGCCGCAACCGACGAGGATACCCCCGTTACCATTGACGTCCTCGGTAACGATAGCGATGTGGATAATGATACCCTTACGGTCGACGCGGTAACCCAGGGAGCCAGCGGGGAGGTTACTATCAATCCGGATAACACGGTGACCTACACCCCCGCACCAGACTTTTACGGCGGTGATTCGTTTACTTATACCGCCATCGATGCTGAAGGCGCGAGCGATAACGCCACGGTTACGGTTGCTATTGCTCCCGTTAACGACCCGCCGGTAGCTATGGATAACGACGCCGCAACCGACGAGGATACCCCCGTTACCATTGACGTCCTCGCCAGCGATAGCGATGTGGATAATGATACCCTTACGGTCGACGCGGTAACCCAGGGCGCCAGCGGGGAGGTTACTATCAACCCGGATAACACCGTGACCTACACCCCCGCACCGGACTTTTACGGCGGCGATTCGTTTACTTATACCGCCGGCGACGGTGACGGCGGCGCCGCTACCGCCACGGTAACGGTTAACGTTAATCCCGTTAACGACCCGCCGGTGGCGGATACAGGCGGCCCATATTACGGCGATGAAGGCTCGCCGGTCCCCTTCGACGGAACCGCGTCCGACGTTGACGGCGACACGCTGGCTTACAGCTGGGACTTCGGCGACGGCACCGCACCGGTTTCCGGCACGCTGACGCCCTATCACCTGTACGTTGACGACGGTGTTTACACCGTCACGCTTACGGTCGACGACGGTGAAGGCGGGACTACAGCGCTTTCAACCACGGTTGCCGTTAATAACCTGGCACCGGTTGTCGAAGCCGGCCCGGATGACGGCAGCTTTTCGGGCGCCGTCTATAATCTGACAGCCACTTTCACGGACGCCGGTGTTCTGGATACCCACACCGCCTTGATAGACTGGGGCGACGGTTCGCCGCCCGAAGCTGGCACGGTCAATGAAGCCAACGGCTCCGGCACGGTATCGGGGAGCCATGTGTACACCTCCCCGGCCGATTATCCTGTTACGGTTACCGTAACCGATGATACGGACCCGAACAGCTACGGCTCCGATGCCACCACCGTTGCCGTCATACCTCTTAATGCCGATATCGACTTCGACCCGGATACTCTCAATCTGACCAGCAACGGCAACTGGGTAACCGTATTCATCGAGCTGCCCGGTGGCGCCGACGTTAATGCCATCGACGGCTCTACAGTCGTGTTAAACGGCGTTGTTTCCGCCTACCTGGGAAAACAGGGCTGGGCGAAGGCGGAATCTAATGACGGCAACATTACCGACCATGACGGCGACGGCATAATGGCCCGCATGGTGAAATTCAATATGGACGAAGTAAAAGCAATCCTGACCCCCGGTGAAGAAGTCGTTATTACGGTAAGCGGCCTGGCCGGTGAAATTGCTTTCGGCGGTACCGACACCATACGCGTCATCGATGAAGGCGGTAAAGGCAAAGACAACGACAAGGATAACGGCAAAGACAAAGATAATGGCAATGGGAAAGGTAAGAATAAATAAGGCCACCGGGAATGGAAGGGCGTATCGAGTTACCGGGAGGTACTCTCGAAGTAATGTCGGCGTCAAACAGGGGTACCACTTTAACGCTCGCAGTGCCGGGCTAGCCGGTGATGCCGAAGGTAAAGACCCCGAAAGCAAGCGACCCGGCATGAAAGCATGATAGAATAGCTTATCAAAGCACCCGTACTTGCAAGTATCGCCAGCACCCATTAAGATAATTATACACATGGATAGACGTCTGGCTGTCTTACTGGCTTGTTTCTTAACGATATTCACGTCGTACGCCGTGAGGTATGGGTACGGCATACTGTTGCCCGAGATGCTGCCTTCCCTGGCCATCACAAAGACCGAGGCGGGAGTGATTTACGCCTCTTTCTTTATAGCCTACACCATATCATCACCCGTGCTCGGTCTCCTGGGGGACAGATATAACGTGCGTCTGCTCCTTACCCTGTTTTTGGCCGTACTCGGTGCCGGGACATTTCTCATGGCCTTTTCCTCGTCGATTGTCCAGGCCAGCCTGTTCTTCGTACTGGCCGGTATAGGCTCGGCCGTTTGCTGGGCCCCTACCATAGCGCTGGCACAGCGATGGACCAGCGATAAACACCGGGGCAAGGTACTGGCTTTTATAGATGTCGGCAGCGCCCTTGGCATTGTCGGGACCAGCACGGCCGTGCCGATGATAGTCACCGCCAACGACTGGCGAGCGGGGTGGATGAGCCTGGGAGCGCTGGGGTTCGCCGTGGCCGTTATAAACTTCCTGGCGGTCAGAAACCGCCCGGTGGCGCAGCCCGAACTCCGACAGGAAAAATTCAAGCAGCGCGCCGGCGAGCCTGTTAGCGTAATATATATGAGGCTTTTACGGGATAAGAGATTCTGGCTGATAGGCCTGGCTTATCTGCTGACGGGTTTTTCAATAATTATTCCGTTTACGTTTTTAAGCACCTACGCGGTACAGGAGCTGGCATTCTCATATGGAACGGCAACCAAGCTGATAACAGTGATAGGCATAGGAGCCGTAATCGGGAAAACTACGCTGGGCCCCCTTTCCGATAAGATAGGCAGGATTAAGGTCATGATGCTGTGCTCCCTGCTGATAGCCGGGGGCAGCCTGGGGATGGCGTACGGCCAGGGTATAAGGCTGATCGTGTTTACGGCTATTTTCTCGCTGGGCTACGGCACCGCCTGGTCTATGTACGCGGCAGCGGCTTCAGACTACTTTTCCAGGGAGTTTTCCGGGAGTATTGTCGGCCTGTGGACCGTGTATTTAGGTATCGGCTCGGTAATTTCTCCTATCATCGCCGGCTGGATAGCCGATGCCACCGGCACGCTTAGCTGGTCGTTTCTCCTGGCCGCGGGGGGCGCCGCAATATCGTTTTTACTCCTGGCGCCGATGTGGCGGGCATCGCCGGCGAGCTTGCCCCAAAGATAGTAATTGCATTATCCTGACTCTACGCAGTTGGCTCATTATGACCCTCTTTAAGGATTAGCTCAACGAGATTGCGAAAATATTACCAGTGTTCTCTTGACAAATTGCGAAGGAAGTGCTGTAATTGGTGCGCCACTATATCTATCATCTGGAACGCAATAAAATTATCACAAAATTTGTTGGTTCTACTTTTTTACGTATAAATAAATGCCCCGGTCATGTAATAACGTGGTTCAGGAGGTGATGAAATATCAGATAAAAAGATAGAGAGATATAATCGCGTTTTAAAAACACAAGGAGGTAATTCAGTGAAAAAGCTTTTACTGGTGTTCTTTGCCATAACGTTATTGGCATTTCCTCTGTGCGGCGGCTGCTCATCTCAACCGAGCGAAGTGATAGAACTGACTTACAGCAACTTCTTCCCGCCCTCGCATCTTCACTCCGTACTGGTCGACCAGTTTTGCCAGGAGATAGAAGAGCGTACCGACGGATGGGTCAAGATTACGCATTATCCCGGAGGTTCGCTGACGCCGGCTCCTAAAGTTTATGACGGTGTTGTCGAGGGCATATCCGATATAGGCATGTCTGTCCTGGCGTATACGATGGGCCGCTTCCCCACCACCGAGCTGGTGGACCTGCCTCACGGTTACCCGAGCGGCTGGGTGGCCACCCAGATTGCTAACGACTACTACGAGGAATTCAAGCCCGCAGAATTTGATGACGTGCATGTTCTTTATTTCCACGCGCACGGACCGGGCACTATCCTCACTACCGATAAGCCGGTACGCAAGTTAGAGGACATGAATGGACTGGTGTTGAGGTCAACCGGCGTGGGCGCCAAGATAGCCGAAGCCCTCGGCGCCACCGGGTACGCCGCGTCGCAGGGAGAGGCCTATGAACTCATGTCCAAGGGCGTGATAGACGGCAGCGTTACTCCTCCCGAGGTACTCAAGGGCTGGAAACAGGCCGAGGTAATAAAATATGTTACCGCCTGTTACGACGTTGGCTACACGGCCGATATGTTCGTGGTGATGAATAAAGATAAATGGGAAAGCCTGCCAGGCAAGTACCAGAAGGTTTTCAACGAGGTCAGCGAGGAATGGATAGATAAGCACGGCAAGGTCTGGAGCTACTACGATAAAGTGGCCATAGACTACTTCCTCACCTTTGAGGGCAGAGAGGTAATCAACCTGTCGGCGGATGAGATGGCAAGGTGGGTAACCGCCGCCAGTGTAGTAATGGATACGTACATGTCGGAAAAGGGTGCTGCGGGTCTGCCCGTAGACGATTACGAGGAGTACCTATCTAAACGGGTCAGTCACTGGGCCGATAAGGCGCCGTCTGCAGATGAGTGCGTAACGTGGGTAGAGGCCGAGGTGGAGCCGTACGCGCCGAAATAATTGCAGTCCGATATTGTTGATTGAATTTATCGGGGGTGCCCGTTACAGTTAGTTTCAGTCTGCAGGCACCCCCGATGAACAGGTTTATTTTATGCGGGACGTAATTGAACGCCTGGAAGTATTTACGAATGCCTTTAGCAAATGGATGAACTGGATAGCAGGCGCCGGTTTAGTTGCCATGCTCGGTCTCGTTATAGCCGACGTTATTGGAATTAAGGTCTTTAGTAACCCTATTCCCGGCGCCATTGAGCTTGTGGCCTTCTTGGGCGTGGTGGTAACGGCGTTTGCCATCGCTTACACTTATATCCTGCGCGGTCACATCAAGGTAGAATTTCTCGTAATGCGCTTCCCCGCACGCGCGCAGGCTATCATCGCTGCCTTTGTCCTTCTGCTGGGTCTATTGCTGTTCGCGATGCTGGCATGGCGCAGCTTTGAATTCGGGCGGGTACTGCAGGTTACCGGCGAGGTCTCCATGACCCAGGGGATACCTTTCTACCCGTTTGTTCACGCCATAGCTTTTTGCTGCATTCCGGTCTGCCTGGTACTGCTGGTGGAAATGATTAAATCAGTACTGAAAGCGGTGAAGAATTGAGTCCGGTTGCCATTGGCATCATAGGTGTCGCTGTTCTTCTCGTTGTTTTTGTCCTCGGAATGCCTGTCGGATTCTCCATGGCCCTGGTGGGCCTCGTCGGTTTCAGCTTGCTGGTCTCGCCGCAGGCGGGTTTAAGTATTCTTGCCCGTGACATCTTCAGCATCCTGTCCTCTTATTCCCTGACCGTTATCCCCATGTTCATATTCATGGGCGCCATCGCCTACTCTTCCGGGATGAGCCGGAGGCTCTACGATGCGGGATACGTGATATTCGGGCAGAGGCGGGGCGGCCTGGCCATAGCCACCATCGCCGCCTGCGCCGGCTTTGCCGCCATGTGCGGGTCGACCAATGCTACCGCCGCGGCCATGGGCAGGGTGGCCCTGCCGGAAATGAAAAGGTATAAATACGACGACTCTCTAGCTACCGGCTGTGTCGCCGCCGCGGGGAGCCTCGGGATATTGATACCCCCCAGCACCATATTCATCGTTTACGGAATACTGACCGAGGAATCCATAGGTAAGCTCTTTATAGCCGGCGTATTGCCCGGGATACTCCTGGCCGGTCTCTTTGTTGGCGTGGTACTCTTACTTTGCCTGCGCAACCCGAACCTCGCCCCGGCCGGCGCGGCGACAAGCTGGAAAGAGAAGATGGCCGGGCTTACCGGGATGATTGAAATGCTGGTCCTGTTCGTCCTGGTAATAGGCGGCCTTTTCATGGGCCTGTTCAGTCCGACACAGGCCGGAGCCGTGGGCGCCGCCGGCGCCCTGATAATCGGCCTCGTCCGCCGGCAATTGACCTGGCAGGGGTTCCTTTTCGCCGTTAAGGACACTCTACGGATAACCTGCATGGTGATGGTGATTGTCGCCGGGGCTACGGTATTCGGGCATTTTATAGCCATAGCCAAGATTCCCCTCGTCTTATCCGACTGGGTAGGCGGGCTGCCCCTGCCATCCATGGCTATCATGGGACTCATCATCATCATGTACCTGATAGGCGGCTGCTTCATGGATGCCCTCGCCCTGATTACCCTTACTATCCCCATCATCTTCCCCCTGGTCATATCCCTGAATTTTAACCCGATATGGTTCGGGGTAATAATAGTGCTGGTTACCGAGATGGGGGTAATTACGCCGCCGGTGGGAGTTAACGTGTATGTCATCAAGGGAATCGCCGAGGATGTCCCCCTGGAGACCATCTTTAAGGGCATTTTACCCTTCCTTGCCGCCCTGGTAATAGCCGTGGTTATACTGCTGGCTTTCCCGCAAATCGCCACGTTTTTACCCGGCCTTACCGTGTACTGAACCCGGCCCCGATACAACCCGGTGAATCTCCGGTCGCAATGCCGGTTGGATAACGGATTTAGTGACAGGATAACGCAACCCTCGCCGCGGATAGTTGAACCAGGATTTCGTATCCTGGAATGTACGTGGTAAAATGTTTTAGTCGTTGATTAAGTAAAATATTATTTCAGGAGTGTCTAATGGACCTAAAACTTAAGGGGAAAATAGCGCTGGTAACCGGAACCGGCAGCCAGGTGGGCTTCGGCAGGGGAATCGCCGTCATGCTGGCGGAAGAGGGCTGTGATGTCATCTGCGCCGATATCGACCTGCCGGGGTCGGAGGAAACCGCCGCCGCGGTGAAGGCGCTGGGCAGGAAATCGACCGCTTTGAAGGTCGATATCACGGATAAAGGCGACGTCGATGCCGCCGTTAAGAAGGCGCTGGAGGAATACGACCACATCGATATCCTGGTGAATTGCGCCGGTCGCGCCAGCGGCTTGCGGCCTTTTGTCGAATCGACCCAGGATATGTGGGATATCGATATCAACATCAATTTCAGGGGAACCATGAACGTTACTCAAGCCCTCCTCCCGCATATGCTGGAGCGGCACTACGGTAAAATCGTCAATTTCTCAACCCACGCCGCCCACCAGCCCACGGGCCTGGCCGGTTCCGCGGTATATGTCGGCGCCAAGGCCGGCACGGTAATGTTCAGCAAGACCCTGGCCGGGGAGGTGGGCGCCGAGGGAATCAACATCAATATCATCGCCCCCGGACCGGGCGCCACTAACTTTCACCGTATGAGCGGGGGCGACCCGCGCATGGTCGAGCTCGTGGATAACCTGGCCAAGGCCGGCAAGACCACCACTCCCGAGGACATCGCCAATGCCGTGGCCTTCCTGGTTTCCGATGTTTCCAGCAAGCTTTCCGGGCAAATACTAGAGGTCTCCGCGCCGATGGGCGGCAACCGCGGGTAAGTAAATACCCGGTTTATCTAAGGGGGAGCGATTACGCTCCCCTTTTTTGTTGCCTTTACGCAAGAAAATGGTATATCGCGGGGGTTGACAAAACAGCCTCATGATAATAGAATGAAACCCCTGAATATTAACGTAATATCAGGAGGCAGGAAATGAAAAAAGAGAAAAAGACCTACACTACCGGATTCGGCGCACCCGTTGATAACGACCAGAACAGCAAGGCGGCCGGCGGCTACGGCCCGCTGCTGATACAGGATACTCACCTGCTGGAGAAACTCGGGCATTTCGACCGGGAGCGTATCCCGGAACGCGTCGTCCACGCCAAGGGGGCGGGGGCACACGGCTACTTCGAAGTTACCGCCGACGTCACCAAATACACGCGGGCAAAATTTCTTTCGCAGGTCGGCAAGCGCACCGAGGTATTCGCCCGTTTCTCCACGGTGGGCGGCGAGAAAGGTTCGGCTGACGCCGAGCGAGACCCGCGGGGCTTCGCCCTCAAGTTCTACACCGAAGAAGGCAACTACGACATGACCGGCAACAATACGCCCGTCTTCTTTATCCGCGACCCGTTGAAATTCCCGGATTTCATCCACACGCAAAAACGCCATCCCGGCACCAATCTCAAGGACGCCGATATGTTCTGGGATTTTTTATCCCTTACCCCCGAGTCCGTGCATCAGGTCACCATACTCTTTTCCGACCGCGGCACGCCCCGGAATTTCCGCCACATGAACGGCTACAGCAGCCATACCTTTAAATGGTATAACGAAAAGGGAGAAACCTCCTGGGTGAAGTACCACTTCAAGACGGAGCAGGGTATCCGGAACCTGACACGCGATGAGGCCAGCGAGATGAAGGGGAAAGACCCCGACCACGCCACCCGTGACCTCCACGATTCAATCGAACGCGGCGAATATCCTTCCTGGCGACTTGAAATGCAGATAATGACCCCGGAAGAGGCCGAAAAATACCGCTTCGACCCGTTTGACGTCACCAAGGTATGGTTCCATGCCGACGTCCCCCCAATTACCATCGGCCGCATGGTGCTCAACCGCAACCCGGAGAACTACTTCGCGGAGGTGGAACAGGCCGCTTTCTCCCCGGCTAACTTCGTCCCCGGCATCGCCGCATCACCGGATAAACTGCTGCAGGGTCGGCTCTTCTCCTACCACGACACCCATCTTCACCGCCTGGGCCCGAACTATCACCAGTTGCCCATCAACCGTCCCAAGGCCGCCAGTGTCGATTATTACCAGCGCGACGGCTTTATGGCGCTCGGCGATAACAGCGGGGGCGGCCCCAACTATTATCCCAACAGCTTCGGCGGACCGGAGCCTAATCCCGACGCCGCCGAACCCCCGTTCGATGTTTCCGGACAGGCGGCGCGCCACCCCTACACCCACCCCAACGACGACTTTTTCCAGGCGGGGGAGCTGTACCGGAGGGTGATGACCGATGAAGACCGCGAGCACCTTATCGGCAACATCACGACGCATCTCTGCAACGCCCAGAAGCGCATCCAGCTACGCCAGACAGCTATCTTTTATAAGGCCGATGTCGAATACGGTTCCCGCGTTGCCGAAGGCCTGAAGCTGGACATTAAGGAAGTAGCCCGCCTGGCGAAGATGCCCCAGGAGGAACGCGCCAAAGCCACAGCCTAGACGAAAGAAGATTTAAGCAGCCAGGGGGAGCAGAAATGCTCCCCCTTTTTTTTATTCGGCCAGCGCTATCCCCGGCTTCTGTATGGCCAGGTGCGTAAACGAGGAGTCATCGGTGGCCCCGTGCCAGTGCACTTCACCCGGCGCGATAAAGATAACCGCCCCGGGCGTCACCACTTTCTCTTCCTCTCTGGTGGCCACGATACCCTTCCCCTCGGTGACGTATAGAATCTGCTCGTAAGTATGGGTGTGGAAGTTCAGCCTGGCCCCCGGCCCGAACGTCACCAGCAGAATTCCGTAACCCCCGGTATCCTCGGCGCCAATCAATGCCTTCCGGCTGACCGGCCCGCTTCCAACGATTTCATCCTGCGTTGCGACGGATTCCACGCTTTCGCTGTTGACAACTATCATTTTAGCCTCCTTGATATTTCTATTAGTTTGATTGTCTAACCGGGCACGCGCGCCGCCACCCCGGTAATTTTTTCCAGCGGCAATATTACCGCGTCAACCCCCTTGTCCGAGAAGCCCGCTTTTATGGTATCCCGGAGCTCCTCCTGCACCGCGATTCCCACGGGGAGCGGCACGCCGTATTCTTCTCCAAGGTCGAGGGCCAGTCCGATATCCTTGTAAGCAAGGTCTATCCTGAAACCGGGTTCGAAGTTGCCCTTGAAGGTGGTATTGGGATACTGCCGGAGACACCAGTTATCGCCGGTACTGACCGTGATTATGTCCCACAGCACCTGCGGAGCGATACCGGCTTTTACGCCCAGGGCGACACCTGCCGCGGATATGGAATTGCTGGCCAGAGATATCAGGTTATTGACCAGCTTGGCGACATTTCCGCAGCCGGCGTCTCCTACAGGGAATATCCTGCTTCCCATGGTTTCCAGCACGGCCCGTATCTTTTCCAGGGAACCCGCGTCTCCCCCGACCATGATAGCCAGGGTGCCCGCTTCAGCCCCTTTCGTCCCGCCGCTTACCGGGGCGTCCAGTACGGATACCCCTTTTTTCACGGCATCCGCCGCTATCCTCCTGATAAGCGAGGGGGAGTTGGTACTCGTATCCACGTAAATATCCCCCTCTTTCCAGCCCGTCATCAGGCCGTGGGTTCCGTAGACCACCTCCTCCACGCTTTTAGGAGTCGGCAGACTGGAAAAAACCACCTCACTTGCCGCCGCCACCTCACCGGGGGTATCGCACCACCCGGCTCCCTTTGCCAGCAGCGGGGCCGCCGCCTCTTTACTCAAATCGTTTACGGCGAGTTTATATCCCGCTTCGAGGATATGCCCGGCCATGTGTTTGCCCATATTCCCGATGCCGATAAAGCCTATATTCATAAATACCTCCGTTTGCCGTTAAGTAAAGTAGCGATATACACTAAGCTCCCCTGATTTTCCGCAGCAGACCGCGGAGCGTTCTCCATAATGTATTGGCGTTATCCACCTTTTCTTCAGGAACGCTGGTTTCCCCGTAACGCACGCCGATATACAGGTCGGTAATACCGTCCAGCGGCTCGCCGCTCTCGGGCACGGCCCGTTCAAGTCGGCCGGCGTACTCGCTGGGGGTTTCGTGGCGGCGGCGGGCTATCCCGGAGCTTGCCGCCTGCCAGAGCAAATGCCGGTATATCTCCCTGATGTCCATGCGGCGCGACGCATCTTCCGTTAATGGCTTCGGGGCTGCCGGCGGGCGCTCCCTTTTAAACTTATTCCCCATCATTTTCAGAAGGAGGGCAAGGTCATCCCTGAAGCCGCGCCAGCTCCATAACGACTCGTGGATTTCCTCTATCTCCTCGCGAGAGCGGCGCTTGCCGAAACGGGATATCGCCTTTACCAGGATGAAAATGATCGCGGCGACGATTACGGCTACCACGAACCATTTAATCGCCAGGGTCGCCGCTTCCGGAATGCCGCCGGTTGTTACGCCAACTTCCTGAAACATAGACATGTTGCCGGAACCTTCCATCTGGAACGGCTGGTCGCTGCGTATTAAGTTAATTAAAAACCGCAATACCCAGAATATGGCGTCGAAGATGTAATTAAAGGGAACCAGGACATAGGTAAATATCTTGCCGAGAAAGTCAAAGACAATCCCCACCCCGTTTCCGATAGCCGTAAAAAATTCCTCGGAGAAAACGCTGGCGACGATGAAGCCAATCACCGTCATGCTGCCAACGACACCCAGCATAACAGGCAGCCAGCGCTTGACCGATGTCAGAGCCGCCTCTTCCTTCGGCATCATGCCACGCATGGCGTACAGGTGGCAGACGGCTATCGCCATCAGGCCGAAAAAGAAGAATGCTATTACGTTCAGCCCGACGACCGGTCCCGGCGGCTCGAAATCACCCGAGCCCGAACTTATCTGCCAGAGAATAATCAATACTATGAGGGCCACCAAGCCGAGCAGGAAAGAACGGTAGATATCTTTAAAATAGGATGTTGTCTGCCCCAGTGAAATACCGCGCCACAGGAGATACAGCGACACCAGCAGGGCCACCACGATAGTGTGCGGATGACTAAAGGTTTGCCACAGCAGCTGCCCCGCGTGGGCAAACCACCCGCCGCTTAGAAACCCGTAGCCTTTACCGTATTCGACGGCCAGCACCAGTAAAATGGCAATCAGGCCGCCGCCGATAATGCTACTCCGGATTGACCACATCGGCCATTTCCGCCGCAGGACCACCCGGGTCACCAGCAGGGAAACCGCCAGGACGATGATAACCGCAGCCAAGCTCAATACCGGGCGCGACTCGGTAAAAAGAGGCCATCCGCCTACCCAGACCAGCCAGGGATATAGCCAGAAGGCCTCCATGAGGACTACCGCCAGCGGGTATAAAATTACGGCCAGCCAATCGAATTTCCTTACTCTATAAATCATGGCAATTCAGTGCTCTTGCCTATTTAAGACCGATTTCCTTTACCACATCCCAGGCAGCTTTATCAGGTACGTGGTAAACGGGCAGTTCATCGCCGCTTACCTCCGGCGCTTTTCCGCCAATTTTTACCAGAGCCACGCTGCGTCCCACCCTTTTCAAGTCCAGCAGCGTGGCCATCAATTCATCCCCGGGCTGCGCCGCGATAACCACCAGCGTGCTTCCCCAGGGAAGGCCCCGGGCTTCCTGCCTGATGAAACGGTCTATGGGCAGCGCCTCGACCTGATGGAGCTGCGCCAGGGCCGCCAGTATGTGCGGCAGCTGGTCGGGATGCTGACTGTGGGGCACCCTGACCAGACCCCGGGAAAAGCGCGTTATCTGGTTGACGTAAAGGCCGATGCGGAAACCCCCCTTTAGAGCGTGCTGGGAAATGGATGCCGCCGTGATTATCCCGAGTTCCTGGAGCTGGGAGACACTACCCCACAACGGCGCTTTAAGGGTGCGCACGTCCAGAAAAATACTGATATCCACGGTAGTCGTCGGTTCATACACCTTGGTCTGAAGCCTGCCGAGCCTCGCGGTGCTTTTCCAGTGTATCCGCTTAAGGCTGTCGCCGGTATGGTAGTCCCGCACCCCGGCCGTGAGCACCGGGTCCTGGAAGAGGTGCCTCTTCAAGCGGATATCGCCGAAGAACTGCTGTGAAGGTATGCCCAGTTTTTCCAGCGGGACCAGCCGGGGATATACCAGAAGATAGTCCAGCTTTTCTATATTCATATCGCGGCGGAAGAAACCGAATAAGTCCCCGGAACGTATAGATGTCGGCCCGAAGATGAAGCTGCCCCTCCGCTCACACTTCATCGGAAAGCGGCGTGTAACCCGGTGGTACATGCTGATGGGGAACATATTGCTGAGGATAACGCGGTCGTCATGGCTGGCGGTGGCCTTACCCTTGAGCAGGGTTACGTTTTCCGGGAGTTCGTCCTCCACCTTGAGCCAGGGCAGCGGGAGGGGCTTCCGGTTGGTGATTTCTATCTCGTAGACGATTTCATCACCGAAAAAGACCTGGTTATAGCTCAAGCGGCGCCGGTACTCGACGCGATGAAGGCAGAACCTGTTCCACAGCCGCGAAATACCGCCGGTCAGCAGAAACAGCAGGGAAATAAGAACGAGCGGTACCTGGTGCGTTGCCAGGCTGATTATAAGTATCAATGCCGCTAAAAACAGCCAGTAATCGCCCCGCATCGCCTATCCTTCCCCGGCGAGGGGTTCCTCTTCCACCGGCACGGATACGGAATCTATTATTTCTTTCAGGGTCTGTTCCGCTTTTTGGCCGCGGAGCCGGCTCTCCGACTTTGGAATAATACGGTGAATCAACACGGAGGTCACCAGGTATTTCACATCGTCCGGGGTTACGAAAGCCCTGCCCTGCAGGGCCGCCCAGGCCTGTGATACGTTATAGAGAGCCATCATGGCCCTCGGGCTGGCCCCCAGCTCTACGGCGTCGTGTTCACGGGTGGCGTGAATGAGGCGGACGATATAGTCCTCTACATCGTCGGCGACGTGCACATCGCGGCAGGCCTTCTGCATTCCCGTAAGGTCATCGGCGGTTATCACGGGTTCAAGCCCTTCCAGCGGGTCGGTCTTGCGGAAACGCGATAGAATCAGACGGTCGTCTTCGGCAGACGGGTAGCCCATCTGTATTTTCATGAGGAAGCGGTCGAGCTGGGCCTCGGGCAGGGGGAAAGTGCCTTCAAGCTCAATGGGGTTCTGCGTGGCCATGACCATGAAGGGCCGGGGCAGCGGCTTGGTCTCTCCCTCGGCGGTGACCTGGCGTTCCTGCATCGCCTCCAGCAGCGCCGATTGCGTTCTGGGGGTGGCCCGGTTAATTTCGTCCGCCAGCACCAGCTGCGACATTACCGGCCCGGGGCGGAATTCAAAGTCGGACGTTTTCTGGTTAAAAATGTAGGTGCCGGTGATATCCGAGGGCAACAGGTCCGGCGTGCACTGGATACGCCGGAAGCTGCACCCCAGGGATTTGGCCAGCGACTTTGCCAGGACGGTCTTGCCCAGGCCCGGCACGTCCTCGATGAGGATGTGCCCCTCGCAGAGCAGGGCGATTATGGCCAGTTCCACCACTTCGCCCTTGCCCACGATGACACGCTCAACGCTTTCCTTAACTTTTAAGGCAGTGTCTTTAATCTGCCGCACAACTGCTTCTTCCATGACCCGCACCACTTTCTTTTTTACTTATTATAACAGCTTGAGTGCGGTGTGGCTATTGAAATGCATTGCTAAAGTTGGGGAATATTTCTAATCGCGGTCGTATTCGTCTTCTATACTTCCGACCATCTGCTCCAGTATGTCTTCCAAGGTAATAAGGCCGGCAACATCTCCCTTTTCATCAAGGGCAACGGCCTGATGCTGTTTCTTCGCCTTAAAACTGCGCAACTGGCTGTCTATCTTCCTGTCCTCCGGTATAAAATACGCCGGTCTTATCAGCCTCTTTAATGAACCGAGTTTCCTGCCCCCCGTTTTCCCCAGCAGGTCCTTGGCATGGATGAAACCGATAATTTCCCGGCTGTCATCCGGCCTTACCGGATACCGTGAATAACCGGATTTTTTAATGGTTTTTAAAGCCCTGTCTACGCTATCGCCCGAATTTAGCGCCACCATCCTTTTGACAGGGACCATAACATCGCCGACGGTCTTATCGTTAAGGGTAAAGACCCTGGCCAGTATTTTCTTTTCCTCGGCGGTGATGTTGCCTTCTTCCCATCCGATGTCAATCAATGCCTTGACCTCGGCCTCCGTAACCAGCGGTCTCTTGGCCCTGGCGATATCGATACCTGCCAGCAGCAGGAATTTCCGGGCGATATACGTGACCACGACTACAACAGGATGAAAAATCGTCATAATCACCTTGAGGACCGGGGCCGTGTTGATGGAGATAATATCGCTATGATACTTGGCATAAACCTTGGGAGTAATCTCGGAGAATAAAAGGATGATAACCGTCAGCGCCACTGTAACGTAAATTATCCCCGCGTCACCCCACATCGAAATAGCGATAGCCGTGGCAATGGCGGACATGGCCACATTGACCAGATTGTTGCCGAGGAGAATCGTCCCGATAATCTTCTCCGGCTTCTCTAAAATCCCCTCTACTATCCCCACCCGCCTCGGATACTTCTTCTCCATCCGGCGTAAACGCACGCGGCTGACCGACATAAGCGCCGTCTCCGAACCTGAAAAGAAGGCGGAACAGCCCAGAAGTACAATAAGCAATATCAATTCCCAAATAATCGTCAGACTATCCATGTCCTACCTCCCCGGGGAAATCTGTATAATTATCAACATGACATACACATTATTTAACATGAACGGTGAGGTGTCAAAGTATGCTATGTCGTACAGGGGAGTCTTCATGCGCCTTCCTTGACAAACCCCCCTCCGCTCTTTAATAATTAAACGGTACCCCCGTCTTTGAAACTTACTTGATGAAAGCGTGCCTTATGAAAGCATTGAGGTGGTACAGCGCAAAAGACCTCCGCTACGACGATGTTCCGGAACCTTCTCCCGGGCCGGGACAGCTGAAAATCAAGGTTTCTCTGGCCGGTATCTGCGGCACCGACCTCAAGGAGTACGCCAACGGCCCCATCATGATACCCCCCGGTAAAGCCCCCCTTACGCTGGGACATGAGTTCGCCGGGAAGGTGGCGGCCATCGGTAAAGGAGTTACCGGCTTCAAGGTCGGCGATAGAGTCAGCGGCGTCGGTTATTACTACTGCGGCGAGTGCTACTGCTGTAAAAAGGGCCTGTATAATCTTTGTATCAACCAGGGATTCACCGGGCTCACCACGGACGGCTGCATGGCGGAATTTTTTATCCTGCCCGCTTACGCGTGTTATAAGCTGCCCGATGCGGTTTCAGACGAATACGGCGCCCTGGTGGAACCGCTGGCCGTAGCGCTTCACGCTGTCCGGCAGGGAAAGATGAGCGCCGGGGATACGGTGGCAATCGTCGGGGACGGTACAATCGGCCTCTGCGTTCTCCTGTGCGCGAGGGCTGCCGGCGCTGCCGCGGTTTACCTCGTCGCCAAGCATAAAGGCCGGGGAGGACTGGCCGAAAAGCTGGGCGCCAGCGCGGTTTTCTACCTCGAAGAAGGCAATCCCGCCCAAAAGCTCCTGGAGTTGACCGGCGGTACCGGGGCCGATGCCGCCATCGAATGCGTCGGCTATCCGGACACGCCCCAGCTTACCGCGGAACTCGTCCGCCGGGGCGGTATCGCCGTAATAGTGGGCGTCTTTGAAAAACCCGGCAGCTTCGACTTCAGCACCATTACGTTCACCGAGAGAATGCTGGTGGGCAGCTCTATTTACGTGCACGAGGGCAGGGCGGTCATCGACCTCCTGGCGGACGGGAGAATCGACCCCTCCAGCCTGATTACCTCCGTCGTCCCCCTTAAAGATGCGGTCGAGCAGGGGTTCGAGCAACTGGTCCGGAATAAAGAGGCCAATATAAAGACGCTGCTGCGGGTTTCTTGATTGTAAGCCTGACATTGGACTACAATAAAATTGAATATTACAGAAGGAGGCATAGATTGTTTAACAAGCAGATATACCAATTCCCCATCCTTTACACCAACCCCATTCCCAAGATAGCCCTGGGCTGGGGTTCGTACGAGACTGTCGGCGACGAATGTAAAGAGGCCGGCGTAACGAAGGCGCTGATTATAACCTCCGGTCTCAAGGGGACGGGCATCGTCGACGAGATACAGGGTGTCTTAAACCACAACGGCATTGCCACCGAAAAATACGATAAGGTCACGTCTAACCCCAAAGCCCACGAGGTCATGGCCGCCTACCAGACTTTCAAAGACAGCCAGTGCAACGGCGTGGTCACGGTGGGCGGCGGCAGTTCCATCGACACCGGCAAAGGCGTACGCGTGGTCGATGCCAACGGCGGCAAAGACGTTACCAATTTTATAGCTTATCTCGACCCGCCCTGGATGGAAACGTTAAAGAAACTAAAGCCCTGCACGGTACCGCAAATCTCCGTTGTCACCACCTCCGGCACGGGGGCCGAAGTTACCTCCTGGGCCGCCATTTCCCACACCAAAGCCCGGGCCAAGGTACTGGTCAGCGCCCCCAACGTTCAATCCACCGTAGCCGTTATCGACCCGTTGCTGATAAGGCTCCAGCCCAGGCATATCGCCGCCTGGACGGGCTTCGACGCCCTGGCCCACGGGTTCGAGGCGTTCGTCACCAAAGTCCAGGGGCCTTATGCCGTAGGCATACTGCTGCGGGCAGTCGAGCTTATCTATCACAACTTAAGAGAGTTCACTTTCAACCGCATGAACCACGAGGCCTGTGAAAGGATGTGCTGGGCATCCACGATGGGCGGCATTGCCATCGGCTTCGCGGCGGGCGCCGGCATCGTGCACGGCCTCGGCCACCAGATAAGCGCCCTGAAAGACTGCCATCACGGCCATATCAACGCCGTCCTGACGCTGGCGGGAGAGAGATACAACCAGCCCGCCGCACTGGATAAATTCGCCGCCATGACCAAGGCGATGGGCATCGACACGAGGAATATGACCGAATGGCAGGCCGCCGACCGCTGGTTCGACGAGATAGAACAGCTGCTGAAGGACCTGGAAATCACTCCCGGCCAGCTTAACAAGCAGTTCGGAGTAGAGGAAAAAGACCTGGACCATATCGTTAAAGTATATTCCAACGACTTCTGCAGTCAGGGCAACCCGAAAGAGTATAATTACGATGAATGCATCAACATCTTAAAGAGCGCGCTCTAGATACCGGCTGCGGGAGCAGCGGTTAACAGGTCGCGCCAGATAATTCTCCGGGAATATAGAAAACGGGTGGCGAGAAATCCCTGATAATTGTAAAATGATAACGGGGCTCGTCACCCGTCTTTTGAGAGATAACGGAAAGAAGGACAAAATGGAAAAGGATACCAACAAACCAACGAAAAACGAGAGCCAGACCGTCGAGGAACCCGAGGTCATGGAGGAGATTATCGTCGAAGAACTAAGTATCGACGGCGTTTGCGGGGTATATTAAACATGACATGCCGCCTGGCCGACAATGTTCAGGTAAGAAAGGAAAGCTGGGGCCTGCTTTTCTACGTGCAGACTCGCCACAAGGTCTGCTTCGTACGCAGCGGCGACTGGCTTTATCCGGAGCATTTCGACGGCACCTGGTCGTTCGAAGCTATATCTGAAGACATAGCCGGGCGCACCGATACCCCCGCCGAGATAATCGAGCGGTCCCTGCCCAGACTGACGGACCGATTGTTAAAAAACAGGGTGATTATCAATGAAGTATGCTGACTGGCCGTTATCCGCACCGGTTAATATTACCTGGGAAATCACCCACCGGTGTAACCTCAAGTGCATCCACTGCCTCTCCAGCAGCAGCACCGAATCCCCCGGCGAGCTTGGTGAAGCGGAATGCCGGGCCATAGTCGACCAGCTGGCAGCCCTGAAAATATTCGAAATTAACTTCGGCGGCGGCGAGCCGCTGTTAAAGGGCTTCTTTCTCCCGCTGCTGAACTACATACACACCAGAGGAATCGTCACCTGCATCAGCACCAACGGCACCGCACTTACGGATGAGGCTGTACAGCTTTTCACCGGCAACCCGCTGGTGAACGTGCAGGTCAGCCTGGACGGCGCCACGCCGGAGGTCAACGACAGCATCCGCGGGCAGGGCACCTTCCAGCGTATTATCAAAGGAATAGAACTCCTGGCGGGCAGGAATATCTCCCTCTCTATCAATACCGTGGTAACCTCCCTCAATTTCATGCAGTTGAGCCGACTCAAGGAAATGGCTGTTTCTTACGGGGCGAGTTTGCGCGTGTCACGTTTTCGCCCTTCGGGGCGGGCGCGGGATAGCTGGGAACAGTTAAGACTCAACCCGGAGCAGCTGCGGGAGCTATCCGAATGGCTCGGCGACGACCCCGCCATTCTCACCGGCGATTCCTTCTTTTCCATTTCCCAGGACGGGAGAAGGCACCTGGGTCTGGACATGTGCGGGGCCTGCAAGATGACCTGCTGCATCGACCCCTGCGGCTCCGTTTATCCCTGCGCCTTCATGCAGGAAAGAGAGTTCTGCGGCGGCAACCTTCGGGAGACCACCTTCCGCGATATATGGGATAATTCAGCCGCCTTTAACTCATTCCGTCAGCTGGAACCCGAAGCCTGCCGCACGTGTCCCCGCTTCGATAACTGCCGGGGAGGCTGTCCCGCCGTGGCTTACTTCGTCAGCCGCGACCTCAACAGCGCCGACCCGGAATGCCTGATTAACTGGAGCCGGGATATATCAGCCGCCTCGCATCTCGAAGGCAGGTAATACCATAACCCGGAGAGGATAGAAATTATGTACGGGCAATTCAAATTTCTTTTTTCACCGCTCCAGATAGGCAGGGTGGTCGTGCCCAACCGCATCTCCTTCTCCTCCCACCTGACCAACTTCGCCGAGAACAACCTGCCGAGCGAGCGCCACGTGTACTACCTGGCGGAGCGGGCCAGAGGCGGCGCCGGCCTCATTATCACCGAGGAACAATCGGTGCACCCCACCGACCACTCCTACGAAAAACTCATCGACGCCTTTAAACCGGAGGTTGTTCCCGGCTACCGCCGGATATGCCGCGCCGTCCACGAGTTTGAAACCAAGATATTCGCCCAGCTAAATCACAACGGAGGTCAGGGCGACGGCTCCTACTCCCGGCTGCCCGTCATCGGCCCTTCACCGGTGGCGGATTTCATGTTCCGGGAAGTACCCAAGGAAATGGAGCCGGAAGACATCCATGAGGTCATTGAGTATTTCTGCCGGGCGGCCGGGCATGTACGGGAAGGCGGCTTCGACGGTATTGAATTACAGATAGGCCACAGTTCCCTGATGAGGCAGTTCCTATCGCCCCTGACCAACCTGCGTACCGACGATTACGGCGGTAGCGTCGAGAACCGGATGCGTTTCCCCATGGAGGTCATCAAGGCGGTCAGGACAACCGTGGGGGCGGACTACACGCTGGGAATACGCCTCTGCGCCGACGAGATGGTGCAGGGCGGCCTGACCCTTGAAGATACCAGGGAAATGGCCAAACGTTTTGAAGCCAGTAAAAAGCTGGACTTTATTGATTTAAGCCTGGCGACTTTTTATAACCTTTACCTCGTGGGGGCTTCCATGCACTCCCCGCTGGGTTACACCATCCCCCTGTCCGCAGGCATTAAAGAGGTGGTCGACCTGCCGGTCTTCTGTACCGGGCGTATTAACGACCCCGTCATGGCGGAAAGGGTGCTGGCCGACGGCCAGGCCGACATGGTAGGCATGGTGCGCGCCCAGATATGCGACCCCGAGATGGCCAACAAGGCCAGGGAGGGGCGACTCGAGGAGATACGGTACTGCGTGGCCGATAACCAGGGCTGCTACGGGAGAGTAGGCCTTAATCAGACCATCGGCTGTATCCAGAATCCCAACATCGGCCTGGAAAAGGAACGCGGCGCCGGCTCCATCAAACCCGCGCCGATTAAGAAAAAGATTGTCGTCGTCGGGGGAGGGCCGGCCGGCCTGCGCGCCGCCGCGGTTGCCGCCCAGCGCGGTCACACGGTGACCCTCTACGAGAAGGCGGACAAACCGGGCGGTCAGGTCAACATCGCCGCGCTGGGGGCGGGGCGTGAAGAAATCAGTTCCGTCATCCGCAACGAGGAGAACCAGCTGAAATTGCTGCCGGTGGAAATAGTCCTGAATAAAGAAGCCACCGCCGAATTTATACTGGAACAGAAACCCGACGCGGTAATCGTCGCCACGGGGTCGGTGCCCAAGGAGAACCCCCTGCCCGGCGCCGACGGCCCGAATATCTTTAACGTCTGGCAGGCGCTGACTAATGAGAAGGACGTGGGCGAGAGAGTACTCTTTATCGATAACGACGGCCACCACCAGGGAACGGCCACGGCGGAACTCCTCGTTGACCGGGGCCGGAAAGTCCATATCGTCACCTCATCGCCGACCATCGGCTCCGAGCTGGGGCCTTCGCAGGACTCCTACCTCTCCCACCAGCGGCTGGCGCAGAAAGGCGTCACTTTCACGCCGGATTTCGCCGTCGTGGAGATAAAGGGGCTGGAGGTAAACGGGCTGAACTATTATAACAACGAATGGCATACCTTCAGCGACTATGATTCCGTGGTCTACGCCCTGGGCAACCGCGCCGAGGACGGACTTTATAAAGAACTCAAGGGCAAAGTTAAAGAGCTTTACCGCATCGGCGACTGCGTGGCGCCGCGCAAGATAGATATGGCGATACTTGAAGGCGAGAATATCGGCCGGATGATATAGCCGCCGGGAGAAATTATAGAAGTGGCCAGGACAAGAAACATCTGGGTGCTGCCGGAGACAGGTGAGGAAAGCGAAGAAATCAGCAAACTGACCCTCGGGCTTCTTACCGGGGCCAGGCTTATCGCGGAAAAAGCGGGCGGCAGCGTGACGGCACTGGTATTCGCCGAACCTACCGAGGATTACCTGAAGGTATTCGGTAAGTACGGGGTGTCCCGCGCCTACATATTCCATGACACGCTTTTCCAGTATTCCTCGATGGAGGCCCGCGCCG
>Ga0315550_1000246_pt1:0-12500 | contig 32954 bp, 28 predicted proteins | sample SalMarSW160190MG_2_FD_203100 | JGI IMG/M metagenome (GOLD analysis project Ga0315550, IMG submission 203100) | Salt marsh sediment microbial communities from the Plum Island Ecosystem LTER, Massachusetts, United States - Salt Marsh Sediment SW1601-90 ...
CGGCGTGGCTATTCTCAAGGAGCCCAAAACCCATCGCGACGGGGCGCGCAGCTTTTATTGCCGCGACCCCGATGGGAATACCGTGCAGATGATTTATCACCCGCCGCTGGCAAGAAAGTAATCGCGGCTGTTATATCCAGTAGGCCGTACGGGTCATGATTTTCGAGGCGTAGCGCATGCATTGCCTGACGGATCCGGGCAGCTCGGCGCCGCCCGATTCGACCGCCACCGTCGCGTGATGTCCCTCGTCGTCGCGCATTTGCTCCAGAATAACCCGGCTTTTTTCATCCGCCGCCGGCAGCCGCTGCAGGTGCTCGGCCAGGTGCTCGACCACCTGTTTCTCCGTCTCCGCGACGAAACCGAGGCTCCACTTGTCGCCGATGACGCCGGCGATGGCGCCGATGGCGAATGAACCGGCATACCACAGCGGATTGAGATAACTCGTATGGCTGCCGAGCTCCCGGATGCGCTCATCGGTCCAGGCCAGATGATCGTTTTCCTCCCGGGCCGCCTGTTCCATTTTCCCTCTGACGTCGGGCAGCCGCGCGGTGACGGCCTGTCCCTGGTACAAGGCCTGGGCGCAGATCTCGCCGACGTGATTGATGCGCATCAAGCGGCCGGCCAGTTCACGCTCGGAAGCGCTGAGCGGGGCATCTTTTTTTCCGGTTCCCGGACTGGCACGCTCGGCCTGTGGCGTGGGGCCGCACACGGTGTGCAGTGCCTGATCAAGTTGCGCAATCAGGCGATCGGTGAAGCTGAAAAGGCGTTCGTTCATGAATCTACGATACCGGTGGCGCCGGCGGGTGACAAGGGCAAGCCGTGAGCGTTTTCGCCCTGCATCTGTCTATCGAGCAGCACGACCGGGTGCGTGACTTCAATGGAAAGCCCCGCGTCACGCAGACCGGCTGCCAGATACATGGCGCAGCCGGAATTGGTGGTGACCAGAATGTCGGCTGCAAGCCGCTTGAGGTCGTTTATTTTCGGCGCGCGCAGTTGCCGTGCAATTTCTGGTTGTGTCAGATGGTAGGTTCCCGCCGCGCCACAGCATATGGAATTTTCCGCCAGGGGAATGACTACCGCCCCGGGAATCCGGGCAAGGAGTGCATAGGGCTTGTCTTCCTGTCGCAAGACGTTCGTCAGCGTGCACGGGTCATGCACGGCGATGCGCTTCGCCAGCGGGCGCAGGGAAATATCCGATGGCCATGGCACTTGCGCGATAAACTGGTTGATGTCCGTGATGCGCGTGGAAAAGGCGGTCGTGCCTCCGTCGTCCTCCAGATATTTCGGGTATTCGCGCAGTGTCGCCGTGCATCCGCTGGCGAGGCCGAGGATGACGTCATTCATGCCGGCAAATGCCCGGGTATTCCGACGCATGAGCTCGGCCGCTTTCGCTGTCTGGCCGTCGTGCAAATGCATCGCTCCGCAGCAACCCTGGCCCGGCGGCACGTGTACTTCAAAACCGATACGGGTCAAAAGGCGAATTGCCGAATCCAGTATTTTCCGGTCCGTGATTTGCGCCAGGCAACCGGTGAATACAACTACCCGCCCCTGGGGTTGTTGGTGACGTGCCGGATAAACCTCGGCCAGGGGCCGCGGAGACCGAATCGGCTGGAGATCCGCTTCAAGCTCGGAAAGTCCGAATAGCTGAAGCGCGCGACTCGTTCGTACCAGTCGTTGCAGGCCGGTCAGTTGATATGGTCGCAGTATCCTGCCCAGCATTCGGGCGCGGCCGGGCTTTTCCACCAGCCAGTGAAGCATGCTTACGGCATTTGTTGCGCGCGGCGCCTCCGCGCCGCGCGCCGCGTTGATCAGGGCGCGCGCCGAATCCAATGATTTGCCGTAGGCGACATAGGAGGGACAGGCCTTCTCGCAGGCGCGACAACCCAGGCAGCGGTCAAGATGCGATTGCAGCCCGGCGCTCAATGGCAGGTCGCCGTTTGCCAGCGCCAGCATGAGTGAAAGCCGGCCACGCGGCGAATCCGCTTCGTCTTGCAAGAGACTGTAAGTCGGACAGCGTGGCAGGCATAGCCCGCAGGCTACGCATTTCACGGATTCTTCTTTTATATATGAGGCGGGATCCAAGATAATCGAAAGCCGGGATGAACGGTTCCGCAATAAAATATGGCTGACACGGGGCGATGCCCTATAATTCCACTACGTTATCTCTTGACGCTTGAACCTTGCAAGCTCCGAAACCGATGTCCTATTACCGTTATCATGTTTTTTTCTGCGTGAACCGCCGCGAAGACGGCCGCGCCTGCTGCGCCAACCACCAGTCCCAGGAGATGCGCGATTACGCCAAGGAACGAATCAAGACGCTTGGCCTGGACGGGAAGGGCGGGGTGCGGATCAACAACGCCGGCTGCATGGACCGCTGTGAGGAAGGACCTGTTATGGTGATTTACCCCGAGGGCACGTGGTACACCTACGTGGACAAGGAAGACATCGACGAGATTATCGAGCAGCACCTCCAGATGGGACACAGCGTCGAGCGCCTGAGAATGAAGAAATAAGTCTTCCTGCCGCCATGCCTGGAGATGGACGAGCAGGGGGGGTGACGAGAAAATAAGGCACCTGCCCAAATTACGGCAGTCCCCGCAATCTGCCCGCGCCCTGATTGAACCACCCCCCGGTTGCCAGGTCATATAGTTAAGACAGGATACCCGCAAGGCGGCGGGGTGAATCAGGCTAGATTTATATTTGATTACTAATTATTAATCAATAACTTATATAAGTTTATCTGTTTTTTGGACATGAAGATGAAGAGTGCTTGACAATAGGTAGAAATATTAGATAATTATTATATACTGTATTGAATGGATTTCTGGAGATTGGCTCGATGTTTGCTAGTCTCTAAGTAGGAAGTTGAACGATTTTCAGACGGCGCGATGAGCGCCGGGTAAAGGCTCCTCCATCCTCCTAGTGGTGGTTCGGGCGTGGCTCCCCAGCCACGCCTTTTTTTTGCCTGTTTTCCGGGTGTTTTTTAATCATGGCGAGAGCTGATTCCTCGCGGATTTTGTGCCCCATTCGTTGGATTTTTCCTTGTAACTTAAGGTGGTCTTTTGTAATATGCGCGGCTTTCCGGCGCCCGGGAACGCCGCCGGATAATCAGAGGCCGAAAGGCCCAAGCGACGAATTTTCAAAAAATTTCCATGAAAACTTTTTCCGCAAAAAATGAGACCGTAAAACGCGATTGGTACGTGATCGATGCGACCGGAAAGGTCCTCGGGCGCGTGGCCACCGAGATCGCGCGCCGTTTGCGCGGCAAGCACAAGGCGGAATATACGCCGCACGTCGATACCGGCGACTACATCATCGTGGTTAATGCCGACAAGCTCCAGGTGACCGGCAAAAAAAGCCGCGACAAGATCTACCATCGTTATTCCGGTTACCAGAGCGGTCTGAAGGCAGCGAGCTTTCAGGACGTGATGAAGAAGACGCCGCGTTACGTCATCGAAGAGGCCGTTCGCGGTATGCTTCCCAAGAATCCGCTGGGGCGTCAGATGTTCCGCAAGCTCAAAGTCTATCGAGGCGCGGAACACCGGCATTCGGCGCAGAACCCCAAGGCCCTGGAAATTTAAATTTCACGTCCAGCCGAAACGAACGAAGTAGGACGACATTTATGGCACAGGAAAATACCTATCGCGGAACCGGGCGGCGCAAGACGTCGACCGCGCGCGTTTATCTCAAGCCCGGCAAGGGCGATATCATCGTCAACAGTTTGTCGCTCGATAAGTATTTCGGACGTGAAACAGCACGCATGATCGTGCGTCAGCCGCTCGTTGCCGTTGATATGGAGAGCAAGTTCGATGTCACGGTGAATGTGGATGGCGGCGGTCCGAGTGGACAAGCCGGCGCCATTCGTCATGGCATTACGCGCGCGCTGATGGCCTACGATGAATCGCTTCGCCCCACCTTGCGCAAAGCCGGTTATGTAACACGCGATGCGCGCGCCGTGGAGCGCAAGAAATATGGTCTGCATAAGGCACGCAAGCGCCCGCAATACTCCAAACGCTGACATATTTACAGCCGATCTGATCATTACAAGGCCGCCCTCGGGTGGCCTTTTGTTTTGATGCGTATAAATTTGTTCAATAATCCTGATACGGAAAGACCCGGACGGCAAAAATATTTTACGTATGATTGATGCAAGCCTGTAAAATTGACCCCTGCTCTATAGCTATTTAGAATCCGGCACCCTTCTGGGGGATCGTCTAATGGTAGGACAGCGGACTCTGACTCCGTCAATCTAGGTTCGAATCCTAGTCCCCCAGCCATAAACCAGAACGGCCCCTTTCGGGGCCGTTCTGGTTTATCGACTGGGACTAGGATGAGAACCCTTGGGTTCGACCAGCGGCGCAGGGGCACCGCGGAACGACGGAGCGAAACGACGTCGGCCGCGAAGCGGCGAGCGCCATGGATGACGCGAGTAATCCTAGTCCCCCAGCCAGTAACGCGAACGGCCCGCAACAAGCGGGCCGTTCGCGTTACTGGTTTCTGGAAGGGATTGAGAACACATGTAGTTCGACATGCTCGCCGGGAGCCGACTTGGACGGTCGAAGGCTGCCCGTAAAGCGGTGAATTCAGGATTGGCGCAGGTAATTCAACAGTGTCGCCCGAGTTGGCCACTGTTTACTTCAAAAATACAATGAAAAATAGCGATGTTGGATAAAAACAACATTACAGCTATATGTCGCAGATTTACAAAAATCAGTTGTATATTCGCAAAATACTGTGCTATAAAATGCAACAAGTGCAGTGGAACTGCGCTTGAGTTTTATCTCACATAACCTTCATTCCAGGAGGAATCGATGAACAAGAAATTTCTTATGGCAGCGATCGGTGCTGCGCTCGCCGCAGGCCCAATGATGGCGGCCCAGGCAGCTCCGACAGTCTACGGACATCTCCATCTGTCGATGGATAACTATGACAACGGCAAAGATGCGACCAGCGCCGGATCCACGACGCGCGGTCTGTTGAGCAGCAACAGCTCGCGCTTCGGTATCAAGGGTGACGAGGATTTGGGCGGCGGTCTCAAGACGATCTATCAGATGGAAAGCGGCGCGTTCAATGCCGCCGACGGTTCTGGTGGCCTTGGCGGCACGCTGCGCAACACCTATGTCGGCTTTGCCGGTTCCACTTGGGGCTCGGTGAAGTTCGGCCGTCACGATGCGCCGGTGAAGGACCTTGATCGCAAGATCGATCTGTTCAACGAGCAGATCGGCGACAACCGCACCACCATCGGTGGTATTGGCCGTTTCTCTAACCGCGTAAGCAACATGGTGCGTTACGACAGCCCGTCGTTCAGCGGCGTCACGGTTGCCCTGCAGTACGGCACCCCGGAAGTGAATACGGCCACCCGCTATACCAGCGGCAACGCCATCTTTTCGCAGGGGCCGTTGCTCGTCGGACTTGGTTATGAGAAACATTCCTTTGGCGGCACTGTCGTGAGCAGCGGGACGGCGAAGGATGAGAGCGCTATCCGTCTCGTGGGCAAGTACACCATGGGTGATCTGATCCTTGGCTTGGACTATGACAACATGAGCAATCTTACCGGCGTTGACGGCAACGACGGCAAGGCCTGGGCGCTTGACGCCGGCTACAAGATCGCCAACAACCTGCTCAAGTTCCAGTATGCCAAGGCGGACAAGACCGACAAATCGACGGTCGACAACGGCGGCAAGATGTACGCAGTCGGCGTTGATCATTCCTTCAGCAAGACGACCATGGTCTACGTCAACTACGCCAAGTCCAAGAACGACAACGGCACGGGCGCCTTCTTCCCGTCCAGCGGTCCTGGCGGACATGACACGACCAACGTGCCTTCGTCGGTGTCCAACGGGGCATCCCCGAAGGCCTACTCGGTCGGCATGATCCACAATTTCTAAGTGCTGACGAATGGGTTGACTGTGATTTGAGTTAGAATATCAGTATCTGTCGTACCTGACGGGGCCCCTTGGGGCCCCGTTTTTTTGTCGGTGCGCCGCAAACTTTGGGAGCAAGTGACGCAGGTTTTTTTGAGAGAAACCCCGGGGGGATTGGTACCGGGCACCGTTTCCATGTATCTTTTATTCTTCTGCTTGAGCAGTTTTCACGGGATCATGATCAAGGTCGGGATTATCGGCGGGACGGGCTACACGGGCGTGGAATTGCTGCGCCTGCTGGCCGCTCACCCGCAGGCGGATTTGCGGGTCATCACCTCGCGCAGCGAAGCCGGCAAACAGGTGGCGGAGCTCTTTTCCAGCCTGCGTGGCCACGTGCGCCTGGCCTTTTCCGAACCTGATCCGAAAGCCCTCGCCGGCTGTGACGTCGTGTTCTCGGCCACACCTAACGGGGTGGCCATGACCCACGCGCGCGAATTACTAAAGGCCGGCGTGAAGTTCATCGATCTGGCCGCCGATTTCCGTCTGAAGGATACGGCGCTGTGGGAAAAGTGGTATGGCACGCCGCACGCCTGCCCCGAATTGCTTTCAGAAGCCGTTTACGGTTTGCCGGAAGTGAATCGGGAAAAGATCATGCCGGCGCGCCTGGTCGCCAATCCCGGCTGCTATCCGACCGCCGTGCAGCTTGGATTTCTCCCGCTCCTGGAAACTCATCGGGTGGATGCGCTGCATCTGGTAGCGGATGCGAAATCCGGCGTCAGCGGAGCGGGCCGGAAAGCGGAAGTGCATACGTTATTTTCCGAGGCGGCGGACTCGATGAAAGCATACGGCGTGGCCGGTCACCGCCACTGGCCGGAAATCCGTCAGGGCCTGGATGAGGCTTCCGGCAAACCGGTCGGACTCACCTTCGTGCCGCATCTGACGCCCATGATCCGCGGGATACACGCGACGCTTTACGCCAGGCTCACCGGAACGGGTACGGATCTGCAAGCCCTGTACGAGAAGCGTTATGCGAACGAGCCCTTCGTGGACGTCATGCCGCCGGGCAGCCATCCCGAGACGCGCTCGGTGCGCGGATCCAATGTCTGCCGGATTGCCGTGCATCAGCCGCAGGGCGGAGACACCGTGGTGATATTGTCGGTCATCGACAATCTCGTCAAAGGTGCCGCGGGCCAAGCGGTCCAGAACATGAACATTATGTTTGGCTTAGATGAGCGTACCGGTCTTCGCCAGTCCGGGATACTGCCCTGAGCACCCCTGCTTGTGATCCGTGCCGGATGCAACTATCTTCAAATAAACTTGCAGGCCTCTTTCAATGCTTGATCTGAACAAGCCCGGCGATCTGGTCATCAAACCGCGGTATTCGCCGCGCATCAAGCTGCTCGTGGCGGTGATCCTTGCCGTGCTGATGCTCACCTCGGCGGGCCTTATCTATAACTACGGGCTGAACCGCGCCGGCTTCGAGCGTGAGTCCGCCGAGCAGACCCAGCAGACCATGCAGGATGACATGCGCAAACTGCGCGACGAGAACCAGGATCTGCAGGAGTCGCTGGCGCGCGCCCAGCGGACGATCCAGATGGACCAGGCGGCCTATCAGGACCTGGACAAGTCGCTCAAGTCCTCGGCCCAGGAAATCGTCAAGCTCCGGGAAGAGCTGAATTTCTACCGCAATATCATCTCCCCGGCCGACAAGAAAAGCGGGCTGCGCATCCAGAATCTCTATATCGAATCGGCCGGCAGCGCCAACCAGTATCGCTACAAGCTGGTGCTGATTCAGGCGCTCAAGCACGAGCGGACCATTCGGGGGCACGCGGTTCTTGAAATCAGCGGCGTTCAGGTGGGCGAGGAGGCGGTGCTCCGGGTTCCGACCGCGAAAGAGCGCCCGATTGAGGTTAACTTCAAGTATTTTCAGGATATCGAGGGCAAGCTGGAACTTCCCAAGAACTTCAAGCCTAAGCGTATCAAGGTGAATATCATGACATCCAGCGGGCAATCGATGGCGGAAGCGACTTATGACTGGCCGCAGGTGTAGCGCCCGCCGGACAGGCGCCGTCAGCCGTTATTCGAGCGGTCTGTGCGTCTGTTCGTGGCACAGCTACAATTAATCTATTACAAGGAGGGTATATGTCTATGTTGAGCGCTCTGGGAAAAACCCCGTCCGAGAAACCCTGTAATACCATCGATACGCTGGTCGGCGCGAAGACCGAGCTGAAAGGCGACATCGTGTTTACCGGGGGTTTGCGCGTCGACGGGAAAATTCGCGGCAACATCACGGCCAAGGGCGATGGCGCCAGCACGCTGGTGCTGAGCGAGAACGCTGTCATAACCGGTAACGTGACGGTGCCGCATATCATTACCAACGGGTCGATCAAGGGAAACGTGCGCGCCGCCGAGCGCATCGAGCTTCAGCCCAAGGCGGAAATCACCGGAGACGTGTATTACAAGGTGATCGAAATGGCCATGGGCGCCGCGATCAACGGTAATCTGGTGCGCGAGCCAATGGAGGCCGGCCGCGACAATAAAGGGACGATTACCCGGTTGAAGACGGCTAATGAAGGGCCTTCGGACGCCGAAGATTAGGATTGTTGACCTGCCGCGTCGGGAATAGGATAATATATCTTATTGAAGATACCGTTTGTGCGGAGGTTTAACGATGAGTGCTGCCATGCCTGAAATGCCGTCGCCTTTGCTGTTTACCGATAATGCGGCAAAGAAGGTGAAGGAATTGATCGAAGAGGAAAAAAATCCGGCGCTGATGCTGCGGGTGTTCGTCTCCGGCGGCGGCTGCTCCGGGTTTCAGTACGGTTTCACGTTCGAAGAGAACGCCAATGAAGACGATACGCGCGTGGAAAACGGCGGGGTTACCCTGCTGATCGACCCGCTGAGCTTCCAATACCTGACGGGAGCGGAGATTGATTACCAGGAGGGCATCCAGGGCGCCCAGTTCGTAATCAAGAACCCGAACGCGAAAACAACCTGCGGTTGCGGTTCGTCCTTCAATACTTAAATCAATTGGATTTGCATTTTGATGCACATGGGCCCGAAAGGGCCCTTGTGTTTTGTTCGTCGCTTTCGTCATCGTGCCGCGATTTCGTGCTCCGCTCGAATGCACCAGAGCGCTCGCTCGGCGGGGCGAGCGTCCACCGGATGTTTGCCTGATTCCGCCCCTGGACCGCTGTCGCAAGCCCCGTTCGGGCCCGAAGGGTGAGTCGCAGGGGATGGCGTATGGATTCTGCTCCCGGCAGAATTTTCAGGCAGGATAAATTCCCCCGAGCACAGCCGCGTGCCGTGCACCGGTGACGGAAGGCAGATTGCCCGGCAGCCCTTCCAGGGTTTGATGCGCGAGCCAGGCAAAAGCCACCGCCTCCACCCAGTCCGGATGAAGGCCGAGTGCCTCCGTCGTAGCAACCGGAACACCGGAAAAATATTCCGTTAAGATGGACATCAAGGAGTGGTTGTGCGCGCCGCCACCGCAAACGTATACCTCCTGTGTTTGCGGGAGAAAACGGAGGACCGCCTGCGCGATGCTGAGCGCGGTCAGTTGCACGAGCGTCGCCTGGACGTCGACGGCGGAGGGCTCCGAGGAAAGCGGTTTCAGGTGACCGTCCAGCCAATCCAGATGAAAGTGCTCGCGCCCGGTGCTTTTGGGCGGTGAAACGTCGAAATAAGGATCCGCCAGCAGCCGCTCCAGCAGCTCCTTCGAGGGTTCTCCGGATGCCGCCCATTGCCCGGCCTCATCGTGGTTCCGCGCGTGATGGCGCCTGATCCACAGGTCGAGCAGGGTGTTCCCGGGGCCGGTGTCGAATCCACTCACCGGTTGCGAGCCGTCGGCGGGCAGGTAGGTGATATTCGCGATTCCACCGATATTGATGACGGCCCGGTTGTGTTGCCGCGAATGAAACATCCGCTGGTGGAACGCCGACACGAGCGGCGCTCCCTGTCCGCCCGCGGCCATGTCGCGCGCGCGAAAATCCGCCACGGTGGTTATCCCGGTGCGCTCGGCGATCATGGAAGGGTTGCCGATCTGCAGCGTGAAGGGATGGGTCGCATGGGGGCGGTGTCGCAGCGTCTGCCCATGACTGCCGATGGCGCGGATGTTTTTTTTCTCGATACTGGTTCGTTGGATAAGGGTAAGGGCGGCCTCGGCAAAGAGTTCGCCGAGCGCCACGTCCGTTTCGCCCAGCCGGTCGATTTCATTGTCACCGGCGGGCATCAGCGCCTGGATCGCGCTGCGCATGTCCGGCGGAATCGGGTGGGCGTGGGTGCCGATGATAACGGGTTGGCCCTTCGGGGAAATGGAAACCAGCACGGCATCGATTCCGTCCACGCTGGTTCCCGACATCAGCCCGATGTAATGCATGGTCTCAGTTTCGGGTAGCTGGAGGGAAGTTACAAGGGCTTGCCGGGTTGCCGGTTGGCGGCCATCTGCCCGCCGCGGCTGATCAGGTCCAGCCGGGCGCTCCATGTCTGCGCGATCCGCGCGAAATCTTCGCGGTACTCCCGGGCGATCGGTTTGGAACCCGGGAACCGGAAGGTGAGCGGATTGCGATGGACGCCGTCGACCCGAAACTCGTAATGGAGATGCGGACCGGTGGCGAGACCCGTGGCGCCCACGTAGCCGATGATCTGGCCCTGTTCCACGAGACTGCCGGCGCGCAGCTTCCTGACGTAACGCGACAGGTGCGCGTACACCGTGCTGTAAGTGGCGTTGTGCCGGATGACGATGCGCTTGCCGTAGCCGCCGTACCTGCCCACGGACAGTATGCGTCCGTCGGCAGTGGCGCGCACCGGCGTGCCGGTGGGGGCGCCGTAGTCCACGCCCTTGTGCGCCCGCCACTTTTTGAGAAGGGGGTGAAAACGGCCGCGGGAAAAGCGCGAGGTGATGCGGCTGAATTCCACCGGGGTGCGCAGGAACGGCCGGCGTAGGCTCATGCCCTCCGGCGTGTAGTAGGTGGTGTAGCCGTTGGTGTCGCGGTAAGCGATCGCGCGGAAGATGCGCCCCTGGTTGATGAACTCGGCGGCGAGAATGGAGCCGTCACTGACTTTCTGGCCGCGCCAGTATTTTTCCTCGTAAATGACCGAAAAACCGTCGCCGTGGCGGAGATCGAATGCGAAGTCGATATCCCAGCCGAAAATCCCGGCAAGCTTCATGATCAACGGATCCGGGAGACCCGCGGCCTGCCCGTCCTCGAACAACGATGACTCGATGGTGCCGGTGACGTGGGCAATGCGCGTTTCGAAGCGGCGTATCTCTTTGGTGAGCTCGAAGTGGTCCCCCTGCCGGATCAGATGAAATGCTTCCCCGGGATCCGTTTCATACACGAGTTCCTGCCACGGTTGTCCGGCCCCGGCACGTAACCGCAGGGTCTGGCCCGGATACAGCCGGCGGAATACGCGGGCCCCGGGATTGGAAGCAATGATCCGGCTGATTTCACCGCTGTCATAGCCTTCCCGCTTGAGGATGTGCGACAGGGTATCCCCCTTCCGGATGGTGATGTCGGTCCACGAATCCCGTTCGGATGATTTTGTTTCTGCTGGTTCGGCGGCTGGGGCGGGCTGGGTGGCGTTTCCCGTTCCGAACGCTTGATTCACTTCCTCCGAAGGCAGTGTTGGTGGCGCAGGAGCGAGTGTCGCCACATCTGGCGGTGGCGTATCGACCGCGCGCGGTATGATTGCCGCGATGGTGACCGAGGTCAGAAGGACCGCCAGCCCGGGCAGCCACGCGCCGTGCCACGGGAGATGCCGGGAGCGAAATGCCGCCAGGCCGCGAACCAATGATTTTATTTTGCGAACGGATCTTTTTTTGGACAAAGGCGCTTGATCCCGATCCGGGTTAAAACCGTAGCGACAAGTCTAGACCATCGGCGGACGAGCCGGAACCCCGAGGGCCGTGCCGACATGCCATGACCGGTTGGCTATGGTACCCTTTGCGGCGCCCTGAATCGTGCGAAGCATCCGGATTCCTTTCATGACAGATACGAAAGAAGCGTTACGCGTCATCCAGCGTGGCACCGAGGAGATTCTGCTCGAATCGGAGCTCGTCGAACGCCTCAGATCCGGACGGCGGTTGCGCGTGAAGGCGGGGTTCGATCCCACGGCTCCCGACCTGCATCTCGGCCATACGGTGCTCATCAACAAGCTGCGGCAGTTTCAGGATCTCGGTCACGAAGTGCTTTTTCTCATCGGCGACTTCACCGGCATGATCGGGGACCCGACCGGCAAGAACGCCACGCGTCCGCCGCTCACGCGTGACGAGGTGATCGAGAATGCGCGCACCTACGAAAGCCAGATCTATAAAATCCTCGATCCGGAAAAGACGCTCGTCATGTTCAACTCGAGCTGGATGGGCGATATGCACGCCTCCGATCTGATCCAGCTCGCGGCCACGCACACCGTGGCGCGCATGCTCGAGCGCGATGACTTCAGCAAGCGCTACAAGTCCGGACAGCCCATCGCGATTCACGAGTTCCTCTATCCCTTGATCCAGGGCTACGACTCGGTCGCGATGCGCGCCGATGTCGAGCTGGGCGGCACCGACCAGAAATTCAACTTGCTGGTCGGGCGTGAGCTGCAAAAGCTCAACGGGCAGGCACCGCAGGTCGTGATCACGATGCCGTT
>Ga0315550_1000246_pt1:17500-32954 | contig 32954 bp, 28 predicted proteins | sample SalMarSW160190MG_2_FD_203100 | JGI IMG/M metagenome (GOLD analysis project Ga0315550, IMG submission 203100) | Salt marsh sediment microbial communities from the Plum Island Ecosystem LTER, Massachusetts, United States - Salt Marsh Sediment SW1601-90 ...
GTCTCTTTGGAGACCGAAGTGATCGATACCATGCTTCCAAGAAAATCCTCTATGCTTCAGGTCATGGCGACCGTACCCCAAACCGACACTGGTGGGCGAGATGAAAATTCTTAGGCGCTTGAGAGAACTCGGGTTAAGGAACTCGGCAAATTGGCACCGTAACTTCGGAAGAAGGTGCGCCTCTGTTAGGTGAAGGGCCTGCGCCTGGAGCCGAGAGAGGTCGCAGAGAATCGGTAGCTGCAACTGTTTATCAAAAACACAGCACTCTGCAAACACGAAAGTGGACGTATAGGGTGTGACGCCTGCCCGGTGCCGGAAGGTTAATTGATGGGGTCAGCCGCAAGGCGAAGCTCTTGATCGAAGCCCCGGTGAACGGCGGCCGTAACTATAACGGTCCTAAGGTAGCGAAATTCCTTGTCGGGTAAGTTCCGACCTGCACGAATGGCGTAATGATGGCTACACTGTCTCGACCCGAGACTCAGCGAAGTTGAAATCGCTGTGAAGATGCAGCGTTCCCGCCGCAAGACGGAAAGACCCCGTGAACCTTTACTATACCTTCACACTGAACTTTGAAGCTGTCTGTGTAGGATAGCTGGGAGACTTTGAAGCGGAGGCGCCAGCCTTCGTGGAGTCAACCTTGAAATACCAGCCTGATAGCTTTGAGGTTCTAACCTTGGCCCGTTATCCGGGTCGGGGACAGTGTGTGGCGGGTAGTTTGACTGGGGCGGTCTCCTCCCAAAGAGTAACGGAGGAGCGCGAAGGTACCCTCAGCGCGGTCGGAAATCGCGCGACGAGTGCAATGGCATAAGGGTGCTTGACTGCGAGACGGACAAGTCGAGCAGGGTCGAAAGACGGTCATAGTGATCCGGTGGTTCTGTATGGAAGGGCCATCGCTCAACGGATAAAAGGTACTCCGGGGATAACAGGCTGATACCGCCCAAGAGTTCATATCGACGGCGGTGTTTGGCACCTCGATGTCGGCTCATCACATCCTGGGGCTGTAGCCGGTCCCAAGGGTATGGCTGTTCGCCATTTAAAGTGGTACGCGAGCTGGGTTCAGAACGTCGTGAGACAGTTCGGTCCCTATCTGCGGTGGGCGTTGGAGATTTGAGAGGATCTGTCCTTAGTACGAGAGGACCGGGATGGACGAACCTCTGGTGTTCCGGTTGTCATGCCAATGGCACTGCCGGGTAGCCAAGTTCGGACGGGATAACCGCTGAAAGCATCTAAGCGGGAAACCCACCTCGAGATGAGATCTCCCCGGGAGTTCGACTCCCCTGAAGGGCCGTGGTAGACCACCACGTTGATAGGCTCCATGTGTAAGCGCTGTAAGGCGTTGAGCTAAGGAGTACTAATTGCCCGTGCGGCTTGACCATATAACACCCAAAACGCCGGGTGTGTGTTCAAGCCAAAGCAACACCCCGCGCTTTTTACATACTGAAACTGCCCGAACATAGGCTGTTGCATGAAAATGCGACAGCGTAAAAGACTTGCCTGGCGGCCATAGCGAGTGGGAACCACCCGATCCCATCCCGAACTCGGAAGTGAAACCGCTCAGCGCCGATGATAGTGTGGGGTTCCTCCACGTGAAAGTAGGACACTGCCAGGTTTTTATTCAGCAACCCCGTTGGCGCAAGCCAACGGGGTTTTTGTTTGGCCCCTCTGCGGGCGTAAATGAGGCCGTTTGTCCGGGACCCTCTTGCGTGACGTCGAATATCGGCTAGCGTTACAGGAGAAGCGGCAAAAACCGCGACGCACAAAAGCAAGCATTGTGAGATAATGGCCCGGTAATGAGTAATCCCGCCCTGAGCATCGCCTCCGCCAGCCAGCAGCGCAAAGCGGAAGCTTCAAACACCGTCGAACCGGTTCCGCAGCGCTTGAGACTCCTCAGCTACAACATCCAGGCGGGCATCACCACCAGTGGCTACCGTCACTACCTGACGAACAGCTGGAAGCATGTTCTGCCCTGCCCGAAGCGGCTCGCGAATCTCGATCGTATCGCGGGACTGATCGGCAATTTCGATGTCGTCGGCTTGCAGGAAGTGGACGGCGGGAGTTTGCGCAGCGGCTTCATCAACCAGACGGAATACCTGGCGATCGAAGCGCGCTTTCCCTACTGGTACGACCAGACCAACCGGAATCTCGGCAAATTCGCGCAGCACAGCACCGGCCTGCTCAGCCGCGTGCGTCCCGCCGAAGTCACGGAAGTAAAGTTGCCCGGCGTGATACCGGGCCGCGGTGCGCTCACGGTGCGTTACGGCCGGGGCGAGGACGCGCTGATACTCGTCATCGCGCATCTGGCGCTCGGACGGCGCGCGCGCTTTCGCCAGCTTGAATGCATTGCCGAGATCATCGGCGACTATCGTCACGCCATCGTGATGGGCGACATGAACTGCTCAACGGAGAGCCGTGAAATCGACTGGTTGGTGAAGCGCACCGCGCTGCGGGAGCCCGCGCACGACATGCCGACTTTCCCGAGCTGGCGCCCGTCGCGCAATCTGGATCAGATTCTGGTATCGCCATCGCTCCGGGTCGAGCGCATGGATGTGCTGAATTACCCGTTCTCCGATCATCTGCCGATTGCCATGGAAGTCGTGCTCCCCATGACGCTGCCGCGCTTCGAGGGCCAGCCTGCGTCCTCGGCCCTGCCGCTGACGGCGGGCGCGGTGGCCTAGCGCAAGAGGCTGTTACTGGTTTCGCAGTTCCTGCAGAATCTGCTGTATCAGATTCTGCCCCGCCGCACTCATTCCCCGCGATAGTTTATCGATATCGTCCTCTCCCTGTTCCATTTGCGAGAGGGCGGAAGCGAGGCGTGCCATGTCGCCGCCGGCCTTTTGCATCTGCGTGGCCATGTCCGCCAGCGCCTTCAGCGCCTCGACGTTGCCATGTCGGCTGGCGGCGATCATGGAAGCCAGGCCCGGCGCGGCGTGTTCGGGATCGGGGGTGGCGTCGAGGTCGGGCAGTGTCTCGGGATTCTGCAGTCCTAGCAGAATGGCCTCGGTGATCACGTGATCCTCCTCATCGAGCCCCAGCAACACACTGTTGTCGCGCTGCCCGGCGAGAATGCGCCGGATGGCTCCCACGAGCTGGTTCCAGCCGTTTTCCTCGGACAGTTTCAGCAGCTGTTCCAGTTGCGGCATCAGGTCGCGATTGTGGCAGGTGCGTACCACCGCATGGATCAGGCCCGCGTGAGCGGACAGGACTTGAAGATTCTTGTCGGGGATGGCGGGCATGGCGCAGGTCCTTCCAGGCTTTGATGGGTCTGCTAAATATACTACGCTTGCCCCGGTTGAAAAATCGTTCGAATCCATCGATGCCAATCTCATGATCGGTCTCCTGCAGCGCGTGCGCATGGCGCGGGTCGACGTAAAGGGCGAAACCGTCGGGGCCATTGAAACGGGCCTGCTGGTTTTCGTCGGCGTTGAACAGGGCGACGGGGAAGCCGCGGCGGATCGTCTGCTCGAGCGCTTGCTGGGCTATCGCGTGTTTCCCGATGCGGCCGGCAAGATGAATCTCAGCGTGCAGGATACCGGCGGCGGCCTGTTGCTGGTACCGCAATTTACGCTGGCGGCGGACACGAAAAAAGGCATGCGCCCGAGTTTTACTCCGGCAGCCGTGCCGCCGGAAGGCAGGCGCCTGTTCGAGTACCTGGCGGCCGGCGCGCGCGCCCGGCATGCTCCGGTGGCGACCGGAATATTCGGCGCCGACATGCAGGTTACGCTGACCAACGACGGCCCCGTGACGTTCTGGCTGCAGGTTTCCTGAAGTTCCCGTTTGTTGGCGGCGCTGATCCCGTACCGCGTTCACCCGTCGACGGGGATGGGCTAGGCTGTGAGGCATGGGCAAGGAGATCACCCGCAGCCATTTCCACAAACGCGATTTCACCGCGTTCGAGGCGGGCCTGCGCGAAGAAACCCAGCTGCTGCGCGAATGGTTCGAGCGCGGCGTCTTTTCCGGACTGCACGGCATCGGCGGCTTCGAGGTGGAGTGCTGGCTGATCAACCCGGATGGTTTCCCCGCCCCGATCAACGACCGGTTTCTGGAGAGGCTCGACTCGCCGCTGGTCGTGCCGGAACTGGCCCGGTTCAATGTCGAGATCAACACGCCGCCGCAGCGCCTCGAAGGCGGCGCCCTGCGCCGCATGCACGCCAATTTCGAAGGACTCTGGCGGCGCTGTGACGAGGTGGCGGCGACGCTGGACGCGCGCATGATCATGACCGGCATCCTGCCGACGCTCGGCGAGAAGGCCTTGTCGCTGGATAATATTTCCGACCGCACGAGATATCGCGCCCTCAATGAACAGATACTGCGATTGCGCAAGGGCGCGCCCATCGAGCTCGACATCCCGGGAAGGCAACCGCTGCATACCTATCACACGGACGTGATGCTGGAGTCGGCGACGACCTCGTTCCAGATTCACCTGCAGGTCGCCCAGGGCCGGGATGCGCGGTTTTACAACGCTGCGGTCATTCTGTCCGCGCCCATGGTCGCGGTCAGCGCCAACTCGCCTTATCTTTTCGGCCATGAGTTGTGGGACGAGACGCGCATCCCGCTGTTCGAACAGGCCGTCTCCGTCTGCCCCCCGGAGGCCGGGGTTTGCCCGCCCGGGCGCGTCAGCTTCGGGAGGCATTATCTGCGGCAATCGCTGGTGGAATTGTTCCTCGAGAATCTGCAGGATCACCCGGTGTTGATGCCGGAACAGAGCGAAGAACCGCCCGCCAACCTGTTCCATCTGCGCTTGCACAACGGCACGATCTGGCGCTGGAACCGGCCGCTGATCGGCCTCGACGACGACGGCACGCCGCACCTGCGGATCGAGCATCGCGTCGCGCCGGCCGGGCCGAGCGTTATCGACACCATCGCGAACGCCGCGCTGTTCTATGGCCTGGTCCAGGTCCTGGCCACGGATCCGCAGCCTCCGGAGTCCCGGCTGGCATTCGATCGCGCGCGCGCCAATTTTTATGCCGCCGCGCAGGACGGTCTGCGCGCCCGACTCGTCTGGCTGGATGGCCGCGAGGTGGCGGTGCGTGATCTGTTGCAACGGGAATTGCTGCCGGTGGCGCGCCGTGGACTGGAATCGCTCGGGATCGACGCGGTGGACATCGATCTTTATCTGGGCGTCATCGAGGCGCGCATCCGGAGCGGGCGCAACGGCGCCGAATGGCAGCGCGCTTACGTCGAACGGCACGGCGCCGACATGCGCGCACTGACCCTGGCCTATGCCGCGCGCCAGCGCAGCGGCGCGCCGGTGCATGAATGGGAACTGTAAAGATGCTGAGCGTGCTGGATCACCTGCCGACGGGACTGCTCGACCTCGAGGCGTTCCGTCTGCACGAGGCGCTGGCGGGACCGACATTGATCCATCTGCCCGGGCGGCGCCCGGAACCGCTGTTCGTCTCGGTACTGCTGCATGGTGACGAGGATACCGGGTGGTACGCGGTGCGGGCGCTGCTGCGCAAGTACCACGGCCGGGAATTGCCCCGTGCCTTGTCTGTTTTTATCGGCAACGTGGCGGCTGGCCGCGCGTGCGTGCGTTTTCTCCCCGGTCAACCGGACTACAACCGGATCTGGGAGGATCTGCCGGGCACGGCCGGGTTGCCGGAACGTCAAATGATGCGCCGGATCGTGGACGATATGCGCGCACGCCGGGTGTTTGCCAGCGTCGATGTGCACAACAACACCGGCATCAATCCGCACTACGCCTGCGTGCGTCGCATGGAGCCCTGCTTCCTCCAGCTCGCCACCTTGTTCAGCCGTACCGTGGTGTATTTCATCAAACCCGACGGCGTGCAGACCGCGGCCTTCACCGGACTGTGCCCGGCGGTCACGGTCGAGTGCGGTCAGTCCGGGCACCCGCACGGCGTGGCCCACGCCGCCGAATACCTGGAGGCCTGTCTGCAGCTGTCGGCGATTCCGGAACATCCGGTGGCGGCGCACGATATCGATCTGTTTCATTCGGTGGCGATCGTCAAGGTGCCCGCCGGGGTGAGCTTCGGATTCAACGACGAGAATACCGACATCCGCTTCACGGCCGGGCTCGATCATTTAAATTTCCGCGAGCTTCCCGCCGGAACACTGCTGGGGAGGACGTTGAGCGAAAAGGCGCGCCTGGAGGTGCGCGACGAGCAGGGCCGCGACGTGGGCGCGGATTACCTCCGCTGGCAGGACGGCGAAATCCGCACCGCGGTTCCGGTCATGCCGTCCATGCTCACGGTGAACGCACAGGCCGTGCGCCAGGACTGCCTGTGTTATCTCATGCAGCGGCACCCTGGTTTCTACGAAGGCGCTGGCTGACGGCTCGCCGCAAATATATTCAGCGGAAAGTTCCGCCGTATTTCCCGGTCAGGCGCGATCGACCGGAAAGGCGATGACGTCCGCGATCGATGACGCGCCGGCGGCGATCATCACGAGACGGTCGAAGCCCAGCGCCACCCCGGCGCAATCCGGCAGGCCGTGTTCCAGGGCGGCCAGCAGCGGTCCGTCCATCGGCACGGCCGGCAGACCCTCCGCCGTGCGGGCGTGCAACTGGCGCTCGAAGCGCGTGCGCTGCTCGGCGGGGTCGGCCAGCTCGTGGAATCCGTTCGCCAGTTCGACGCCATTCAGGTAGAGCTCGAAGCGCGCCGCCACCGGCGGTTCGCCCGGCAGGACGCGCGCGAGCGAGGCCTGCGACGCCGGGTAGTCGTGGAGGAACGTCAGCCGGCCCTGCCCGAGCTCGGGTTCGACGAGGTGCGTCAGCAGCAGGTCGCGCCAGATGGCCAGATCGTTGTGCGCCAGCAGCGCCGGCGGCACGCTGATTCGGTGCGACCAGGCCGTGGTGGCGAAATCCGCCGCCGCCGCCGTATGCGGATCGATACCGGCGAATCGCTGGAACGCCTCGCGATAGGTCAGTCGCTCCGGCGCGGCCAGACCGAGACGGGTCGGCAGAAGCCGCATGACCAGCTCGCTGGTTTCATCCATCAGACGGTGATGATCAAAGCCGATGCGATACCACTCGATCAGGGTGAATTCCGGATTGTGCAGCCGCCCCGATTCGCCGTCGCGGAAGACCTTGCCGATCTGGTAGATCGAGCCGCAACCCGCCGCCAGCAGGCGCTTCATCGGAAATTCGGGGGAGCTGTGCAGGTACATCGTCCGGCCGTGCGGGAACAGGGGGCCGACGTAGCGCGTGACGAAGCTGGCCAGCGCGGGATCGGTGGTCGCGGCGCCCGAGAGCATCGGTGTTTCGACCTCGAGCACGCCGCGTTCGGAAAAGAACGCCCGGATGCGTTCGAGCAGCCGGGCGCGGAGCTTCAGGACTTCCAGGGTGGCTGTCGGCCGCCAGTCATTGGAAAGTTTCAAGTCTCGAGTTACAGGATGATTGAAAATATCTATTCCTCGCCGCTCGCCGCCGCTGTTACGCGCGCGAGATGTACTCGCCGGTGCGGGTATTGACCTTGATGGTTTCGCCGTTCTGTATGAACAGCGGCACGCGCACCACGGCGCCGGTCTCCAGCGTTGCCGGTTTGCCGCCGCCGCCGCTGGTATCGCCCTTGAGGCCCGGATCGGTCTCGACGATCTTGAGGACCACCGTGTTGGGCGGCTCGACCACCAGCGGCACGCCGTTCCACAGCGTGATGATGCACACGTCCTGTTCCTTCATCCATTTGGCGTTATCGCCGATGGCATTCTTGTCGGAGGCAAGCTGCTCGTAGGTTTCCGGGTTCATGAAGTGCCAGAACTGGCCGTCGTTGTAGAGGTATTGCATCTCGACGTCGACCACGTCGGCCGCCTCGATGGTCTCGCCGGACTTGAACGTGCGCTCGATGGTGCGCCCGGTCTTGAGATTGCGGATGCGGACGCGGCTGAAGGCCTGGCCCTTGCCGGGCTTCACGAACTCGTTTTCCACGATCGTGGCCGGGTCGCCATCGAGCATCACCTTGAGACCGGCCTTGAATTCATTAGTACTGTACGTCGCCATGGCACACCTATATCGGATAAATGAGGGTAAAATCGAGCGCGCTATGATACCCGGAAGTGCTGTATTAAGGCAGGTCTCCGTTTGGCAGGCGGCGCTGGCCCGGGCCGTTACCGATCCGGCCGAGCTGCTGGCCGCCGTGGATCTCGGCGAGGAGTGGCTGCCGGCCGCGCGGGCCGCCGCCAGGCTGTTTCCGCTGCGCGTGCCGCGCGGATTCGTGGCGCGCATGCGCCGGGGCGACCCGCGCGACCCGCTGCTGCGCCAGGTCTTGCCGCTCGCCGAGGAGTGTGTGGCGGCGGAAGGTTTTGCCGCCGATCCGGTCGGGGACCTTGCGGCCATGGTCGCGCCCGGGGTGCTGCACAAATACCGGGGACGGATGCTGCTGACGACCACCGGGGCCTGTGCGGTGCATTGCCGCTACTGTTTCCGGCGTCACTTCCCGTACGCCGACGCCAATCCCGCGGCGGATCGCTGGCGCGCCGCGCTGGAGCACATCGCGGGCGACGATTCCGTCAGCGAAGTGATCTTGAGCGGCGGCGATCCGCTCAGTCTGTCCGATCGACGCCTGGCGGAACTGGCGCGGGGCCTGGACGATGTCGCGCATCTGAGGCGTCTGCGCCTGCACACCCGCCTGCCGATCGTGTTGCCCGAGCGCGTGAACGACGAGCTCCTCGACTGGCTCGAGGCGACGAGGCTGCGGACCGTCATGGTTGTGCACGCGAACCACGCGAATGAAATCGATTCCTCCGTGCGCGCGGCGCTGGCGCGTCTGAAGGCGGCCGGCGTGGAGCTGCTCAATCAGTCCGTTTTATTGCGCGGCGTCAATGACAGCGCCGAGGCGTTGACTGCGCTGAGCGAGGCCATATTCGGGGCCGGCGTGTTGCCTTACTACCTGCACATGCTCGACCGGGTGCAGGGCGCGTCGCATTTCGAGGTGCCTGACGCCGTTGCCCGGAGCCTGATGGCGGAGCTCAACAAGCGCCTGCCGGGCTACCTCGTGCCGCGCCTGGTGCGGGAGATTCCCGGTGCCCCGGGCAAGATGTCCGCGGACTGAATCACGGTTACGTTCCGGATGTGATCGCCAGGATTGCGCATTGTGAAATCAAAGCGCTCGGCAGGAACGTGTCGGACGCCGTTGCCTGTCCACGCGCCGGCACCGGCCTCTTGCTTTAAGCCATTTTCAAAAAACGTGCCCGCCCTCCCGGGAATACGCGGTTTCCCGGAAGATTTGAGATGATTGCTGGATATAATCCGACACTCAAGAGTAGACTAATGCGGCAGTGGTTGGATACGGGACGTGTTTCTTTGTCTAGACAACTTGCAACAAGGAGGAAGCGATGAACAAGAAAACCACAAGTAAACCGGAATCCGCCGGCCTGAAAAATTCCCCCCGAACTATGTCACGTCGTAAATTTCTCACGACGACGGCGGCTTCCGTGGGCGGAGCGGCGGCGGTCGGATTCCCGATGATATCGGTTGCCCAGTCACCCATGGTTATAAAAATGCAGGGTGCCTGGAGCTCCACCGACATCTTCAACGAATTCGCGATGGAGTTCGTGACTCGCGTCAACGAGATGTCCGGCGGAAGACTGCGTATCGACTATCTTGTCGGCGGCGCCGTGGTGAAGCCCTTCGAGGTGACCGACGCCGTGTCCAAGGGCGTGCTCGACGCCGGCCATACGGTGCCGGTGTACTGGTACGGCAAGTCCAAGGTCGCCTCGCTCTTCGGCTCCGGGCCGATCAACGGGATGGACGCCTTTCAGACGCTGTCCTGGATTTATCGCGGCGGCGGGCTCGCGCTCTACCAGGAGCTGTTGAGGAAGCTGGAACTCAACTACGTGGGTTTCTTTGCGATGCCGATGCCGACCCAGCCGCTCGGCTGGTTCAAGAAGCCGATCAAGGACGCCAAGCAGCTCAGGGGCCTCAAGTACCGCACGGTGGGCCTCGCGGCCGATCTGTTCCAGCAGATGGGCGCCAAGGTGACGCAGCTGCCGGGCGGCGAGATCGTTCCCGCCCTCGAGCGCGGCGTGATCGACGCCTTCGAGTTCAACAATCCGACCTCGGACATGCGCTTCGGTGCCGCCGACGTGATCAAGAACTATGAGTTGGGCAGCTTCCATCAGGCGATGGAATTCTTCGAAATCATGATCAACAAGAAGAAGTGGGACGCGATGCCGAAGGACCTGCAGGCGATCTGGCAGTACGGGGTGGAAGCGGCGTCGCAGTCGAATTACTGGACGGCGATGGCGAACTATCCGAAGGACCTTCAGAAGCTCATCCACAAGGACAAGGTGAACGTACTGCGTACGCCGAAGTCCGTCTTTCAGGAACAACTCAAGGCCTGGGATATCCTCACCAAGAGGTTGTCCGACGCCGATCCGTTCTTCGCCAGGGTGGTGGCGTCGCAACGCGCGTGGGCCAAGGACGTCTGCTACTACTGGTTCCTGAACGACGCTCCCTTCAAGTTGGGCTACGAGCACGTGTTCAAGACCAAGATTCCCGACTGACGGGCACAAGCGAGTCACGGATAGTAACGCTCGGGGCGGCGCTGGCGCCGCCCCATTTTCTTGCACCCGTGGGGGGGTGGTTACATGATTAACCGGCTGATCTACGGCATCGACCAGCTGAGCAGAATGATCGGCCACGCGTTCGCGTGGTGCATTCTGATCCTGACTTTCGGCACCTCGTACGAAGTTTTCGTGCGTTACGTGCTCAACAATCCGACGAGCTGGGCATTCGACATGAGTTACATCATGTACGGCGCCCTGTTCTTCATGGCCGGCGCCTACACCCTGTCACGCAACGGTCACGTGCGCGGCGACTTCATCTACCGCTTGTGGCGGCCGCGCACCCAGGCGATCGTCGAGCTGGCGCTCTATATCCTGTTTTTCTACCCCGGCATCCTGGCCCTCGTTTTTGCCGGCTGGGGTTACGGCACCGAGGCGTTCAGGATCCGCGAGGTGAGCGTCAACAGCCCGGTCGGTATTCCGGTATGGCAGCTGAAGATGCTGATCCCGTTCGGCGCCGGACTGCTCGCCGTGCAGGGCATCGCCGAAGTATTGCGCTGCATCCTGTGCATCCGCGATAACAAATGGCCCCCGCGGTTACATGACGTCGAGGAGCTCGAGACCGTGCTGCAGCACGCGAGCAAGGCAAAGCCGGAGGACGCTCCATGAGCGATCCGCAAGTCGCCCTGCTGATGCTGGGCATCTTCATTTTTCTCATCCTGCTCGGGTTCCCGATCGCCTTCACCCTCATGGGCATGGGGGTGGGGTTCGGCTTCTACGCCTACTATCAACCGGGTCAGGAACTCTTCGACAACCGGTTGTTCTACCTGCTCACGCAGAACACCTGGAGCATCATGAGCAACGACGTGCTCGTTGCCGTGCCGTTGTTCCTGTTCATGGGTTACGTGATCGAGCGCTCCAACATCCTCGACCTTCTGTTCCACAGCCTCCAGGTGGCGTTGCGCAAGATCCCCGGCTCCATGGCCGTGGCGGCCCTGCTCACCTGCGCGCTGTTCGCCACCGCGACCGGCATCGTGGGAGCCGTGGTCACGCTGATGGGCCTGCTCGCGTTGCCGGCGATGCTCAAGGCGGGCTATGACCAGAAGCTCTCGTCGGGCGTGATCTGCGCGGGCGGCACCCTGGGCATCCTGATTCCGCCTTCGATCATGCTGATCGTCTATTCGGCCGCCGCCTCGGTTTCGGTCGTGCGCCTTTACGCGGCAGCCATGTTGCCGGGATTCCTGCTGGCCGGACTGTATATTTTCTATGTGATCACACGCGTTGCCATCAATCCGAAGCTGGCGCCCAGGCTGCCCGATGAGGAGGCGAACATACCGTGGCTCAAGGCCGCGGTGCTTCTGGCCAAGGCATTCGTGCCGCTCGCCGTGTTGATTCTCTCGGTGCTCGGCTCGATCCTCTTCGGTCTCGCCACGCCGACCGAGGCCGCCGCCGTCGGCGCATTGGGCAGCCTGATCCTGGCTGCGTCCTACCGCGCGCTGAACTGGGCGCGGCTGCAGGAGGCGGTGTATCTCACCGCGCGCACTTCGGCGATGGTGTGCTTCCTGTTCGTGGGTTCGTGGACCTTCGCCTCGGTGTTTTCGTATCTCGGCGGTGACGGCGTCATCAAGGATTTCGTGCTCGGCCTGCATCTCAACCCGGTGCTGTTCCTGATTATCTCGCAGATGATCATCTTCCTGCTCGGATGGCCGCTGGAATGGACCGAGATCATCATCATCTTCGTGCCGATCTTCCTGCCGCTGCTGCCGCACTTCAACGTCGATCCGATGCTGTTCGGCATCCTGATCGCGCTCAATCTCCAGACGTCGTTCCTGACTCCGCCGATGGCGATGTCGGCGTACTACCTGAAGGGCATCGCCCCGCCGTACGTGGAGTTGTGGACCATCTTCCGGGGCTGCTTTCCCTTCCTTGGCATGGTCTTTGTGACCATGTTCATTGTTTATGTGTTCCCGCAGATAGTGTTCTGGCTGCCCGGCCTGTTCTACGGACACTGACCGACATGAACGCCAGCGAACTCAATTGGCTTACGGCGGCGGATCTGGCGCGGGCGATCCGCGACGGCGCGATCAGTTCCGAGCAGGGGGTCGAAGCCTGCCTGGCGCGCGTGCGCGAGGTGGAAGACCGGATCCAGGCCTGGCAATTCCTCGATTCCGAGTACGCGCTCAATCAGGCGCGCGAGCGCGACCAGGACCGGCGTGAAGGCAAGCCGATCGGGTTGCTGCACGGCGTTCCGGTGGGCATCAAGGACATCATCGATACCGGAGACATGCCGACCGAGGACGGCACGGTGCTGCACGCCGGCCGAACGCCGGATCAAGACGCCACCGTCGTGGCGATGCTGCGCACGGCGGGTGCCGTGATCCTGGGCAAGACCGTAACGACCGAATGCGCGACTTATACGCCCGGCAAGACGCGTAACCCGTACAATCCAGAACATACCCCGGGCGGCTCGTCGAGCGGCTCGGCCGCCGCGGTCGCCGCCGGCATGGCGCCGCTGGCGCTCGGCAGCCAGACCAACGGTTCGGTGATTCGCCCGGCGGCGTATTGCGGTGTCTACGGATTCAAGCCTTCGCACGGGCTTATTTCGCGCCACGGCGTGTTGCGGCTGTCGCGCACGCTCGACCAGATGGGCGTGTTCGCGCGCACCATCGAGGATATCGCGCTCGGCTGCGAAGTTCTGGTGGGGGGTGACGAGCACGATCCCGATACGCGCCCGCGCGCCCGCATCCCGTTTCGCGAGATCGCGGCCGAGGAGCCGCCGTTGCCGCCGTTGATTGCCTTCATCAAGACACCGCTTTGGGAACGCACGGACGAGGACACCCGCGAAGCGTTCGCCGAGCTGATCGAGGCGTTGGGCGACCGTGTGGTGGAAGTGGACCTGCCCGACACGGCGCTCGATGCGCTCGATCACCACCGCGTCATCATGGAAGCCGAGATGGCGGCGGCGCTCGCGGCCGAGTACGACCGCGGCCGGGAACGTCTGAGCGAGTCGCTGCGCGCGCAACTCGAGCGCGGCCGGGCCATCAGCGCGTTCGACTATCAGGCCGCGCTCGCGCGCATCCCGCTGTTGAATGACGGTTTCACCGAGCTGTTCGAACGCTGCGACGCGATACTGACCCCGGCGGTGGCGGGCACGGCGCCCCCGGGTCTGGCGTCGACCGGCGATCCCTCGTTTTGTACGCTGTGGACGCTGTGCGGTATGCCCGCGCTGGCGCTGCCCTTGCTGCAGGGCGCGAACGGTCTGCCGCTCGGTGTTCAGCTCGTCGGCCAGCGCCACCACGACGCGCGCTTGTTACGCACGGCGCGCTGGCTGGTGACGCAGGTTGGCGGCGGCTGACCGCAGGACGAATAAGGAGGCGACATGAAATCCAAATATTTTGCCGCGGCCCTGGCGGTGATTTTAATGCTGGTGTACCTGGCGCCCGTCGTAATCAAGCTGCGCGATCCGGCGCTTACCATCGTGGTCTTGATCGGTATCGTGCTGATGCTGATCGACCTCTGGCAGTCCCTGCGGTCGGCTGGCGACTGATTTCGGCCGGTCAGGCGGCGCTGACGCAAGCGCCCGGTGCCGGCGAGAGCCGGCCCCGGGCGCATACTGCGTCTCACGGTCCCAAGGCCGACTCACCCGCCGCCGGCACCTGCGCGCGGGCGGAATAAACGCCGCCATTGTCCTTCGTACCACCTCTTTGCCACATGAACCTTGATGAGCACGAACACCATGAAACCGAAAATCCTCGTAACCCGTGAAGTGTTTGACGACGTTCTCGATTATCTTGGCCGGCATTTCGATGTCACGCCGAACCAGTCAGACGCACCGATGAGCCCGGAAGCCCTGGGCAAGGCGCTCGCCGACAAGCAGGGCGCGCTGACGACGCTGACGGAGCGGGTGGATGCCGCGCTGCTGTCGAAGTGTCCCGGGCTCAAGGCGGTGTGCAACATCGCCGTGGGCTACAACAATATCGACCTCAAGGCCTGCAGCGCGGCGGGTGTCATGGCGACCAATACGCCGGGCGTACTCGACGATTCCACGGCGGATTTCACCTGGGCGCTGATTCTCGCCACCGCCCGGCGCGTGACCGAGGCCGAGGCCTGGCTGCGCGCCGGCCAGTGGCGCGGGTGGAAGCTCAAGCAATTCCTCGGTACGGACGTGCACCACGCCACGCTCGGCATCCTCGGCATGGGGCGCATCGGCCAGGCCGTGGCGCGGCGCGCGCGCGGCTTCGACATGACCGTGCTGTACCACAATACGCGCCGTCTGTCGGCGGAAGTTGAGAAAAACTGCAATGCCACCTATGTAACCATGGATGAGCTGCTGTCACGCGCCGATATCCTTACCCTCCATATGCCTTATTCTCCGGCCACGCACCATATTATGGATGCCGCGAAGCTGGCGAAGATGAAACCGGGCGCCATCCTCATCAATGCCGCGCGCGGCGGGGTGGTGGACGACGCGGCGCTCATCGACGCGCTCAAGCGCGGCGCCATTGCCGGGGCCGGTCTGGATGTGTTCGAAAACGAACCGGCGTTAAATCCGGAATTCCTCAAGCTGACCAACGTCGTGCTGACGCCGCACATTGCCAGCTCCTCCGAAACGACGCGCCGCAACATGGCGATGCTCGCGGCGGAAAACCTGGTGGCGGCGCTGACCACGGGCAAACCCCCCAATCTTCTCAATCCTTGAAGATCTGATGCAGGATGCACTTTATCAGTTGGGTGTGAAGGAAGTTATTCACGGCTTGCGCGAAGGCCGTTTCACCGGCGAACAACTGATGCGCCAGTGTCTCGCCCGCATCGCCAGGCTGGATTCGAAAATTCAGGCCTGGGTCTGGCTCGATCCCGACCAGGCGCTGGAAAAAGCGCGCGCGGCGGACCGCCACCGGCACGCCGGCAAGCAGCGTGCGCTGCTGGGCGTCCCGCTCGGCATCAAGGACATTATCGACATTCGTGGTGTCCCGACGCGCATGGGTTCGCCCGC
>Ga0315550_1000247_pt1 | contig 32823 bp, 34 predicted proteins | sample SalMarSW160190MG_2_FD_203100 | JGI IMG/M metagenome (GOLD analysis project Ga0315550, IMG submission 203100) | Salt marsh sediment microbial communities from the Plum Island Ecosystem LTER, Massachusetts, United States - Salt Marsh Sediment SW1601-90 ...
ACTATTGTCGGAGATGGTAATCTAAGTATAGGAGATTTAAACAATACTGGAAACAGTACTGGAAATGAAACTGGGGATGGTTCTGATGATGGGGGGACAATTCTTTTTTGGGTATGGGTTGCTTTAGGAATTTTAGTATTTTTAGGTGTTGGAGGGGCAACTTTTTATTATTTCTATTTTATTGTCTATAAGGAAGGTAAAAAAGAAGAATCTTCTGCCCATAAAGTTTTATAAACTATTTCTCTTTTATTAGATAATGGATGAAGTAACAAAAGAGGAGATTTGGAAAGTTTTTAATATTGCTGCATTTCTTTTTATAACTATATTTTTTATTCTGCCGTATTTAGTTCAGATTTCTACTTATTTTCACGAGAGGGGACATGTTAAGGCTTTGGAAAAATATGATATTACAGCGGTTTATAATATTAATTTATTAGAAACTATTCCTAATTTTTTTAATCCAAAAGTAGATAAATTAGGGGTTACTAGATTTAATCTTGCTGATTACAAGGCTTTAGATAAGTATGAAAGAACAGAAATTAATGTTGCGGGAATTGTTTCTGATTTGAGGTTTCTGTTTTTAATTGGAATTTATTTAACTTTTGTTAATGTGTATGTTTATTATAAGGTTAAATTTAAGCAAGATTATAACTTGACTTGGGTTTTGGCAGTTAATTGGGTTTTGTTTATGTGGCTTTTAGCCTTAATTCAGATAACTGTTGCAAATATAACTTATTTAAGTGGGGACATTTATCAATTAGTTAGATTTTTAAGAGTTTAGAATCAACTAATTTAATTTTTGAATTAAAATATTTTTAATTAAACTTTAATTAATTCAAATTCTAATTTCTTTTTAATTAGTTCAATAAATTTATCTTCTTGTTCTTTTTTTATTGTGCATCCAGCAGCATGCTTATGGCCTCCAGATTCTCCACCTAATGTTTCTATTATGGAATCCATTAATTTTTTTAAGTTTCTAGGGGATCTTGGATTTTTTCCAGCCATTCTTGTAGAGACTTTTATTTTATCATTATTATATGCCATAGCAATTATTATTGTCCCTTTTTTATATATTGAAGAAAAAGAGAGAATGCTTGCCATTGTTCCGATTATAGTATCTTTTATGTTATCTTTAGCATTTATAATTACATATTCTCTTCCTTGTATTTTTCCATTTTGGTTTATGTGTTTTAATCCAGAAATGATATGTTGCCTGTATTTAACATAAATTCTTTCTGCTTTTTTTCTTGCTGCATTGTTTCCTAAACAGAACATTAAAGCTGTGGCGCTTTCTTCCATTCTGCTGCACGCATTGATTATTGCAGACAATTCTCTAACATCTTCTATTTTGTTGAAAAATTTAATTAAATATAAATTTCCTATGTATTCTTGTCTTTTTTCATCTGGGGAAATTCTTAGCATGATTGCTGTTACTAGGTTTTTCATTTCTTTTTCACTTAAATCAATTAAAGCTTTGTAAGTTTTACCAATTTTTTCAATCCCTATTTCTTGTAACAGTTCATAAACTCTTTTTGATTCTCCAGTGATTCCTGGAATAAAAGGCTTGGGACTATATTCTAAGGCTTTATCGAGGGGCCTTGTAGAAGGGTAGATTAATAATCCTTTTTTAATATTAACATTCGCGTCTATTAGTATTTTATTTCTTGTTTTATTAATTTCTCTTTCCATAGTATCCCCAACCATTCCTATTATTGCTAAGTGAGCTAAATCTTTGTTTTCTTTTGATATTTTTTTAGAAACAAGATAAGCTAGTTCTGCACTGCATAAATCCTCATAATCCTTTATAACGTGAGGATTTACTATGTTTATATTTTTAGGAACAATTTTTTCACTTAACTCATGATGGTCAATTATAAATATCTCATTTTCTAGTTCAGATAGCTCTTGTAAGTAAGAAGAGCCTAAATCTAATAATAAAATAATCTTTTCCTTTGGAAATAGACCTATTTCTTTTTTATCAAGAGCTTTTAGGATTTTTACTGAAAATTGGATATTTAATCTTTCTAATGTTTTTGAAAAAATTGCTGCAGAAGTAATTCCATCAGTATCAAAATGACTAACGAGTTGTATTTTTTTGTCTTTACTTTTTTCTAAAAATTCTTTGCTGAAGTTGTCAATTAAGTTAATTACCATGCTAGCACTTCTTTTTAATAAACTGTATTAAATTATTTCTTTTTTAAATAATCTTCTCTTTTCTTTAGTTTTGCTCTTGTAATTATGAGTGCTCTTTCAGAAGCTTTGTCTTGCTTGTTTTTTTTGTAATGTGAAATTATTTTATCAAATTTTTTCTTGAGATTTAAATTAGTTGGTTCTGTGAATTTATCTTTTTCTTTTAGTACTTGTTTTATTTTAATCCCGTATATTTTTGCTTTTGGAATACCGTACTGGTCTCTTAGGGCAAGACCTATTTTTTCAGAGGTCATTCCTTGTTCTGCTAGTTTTAAAATAATAGAACATACTTCTTTCTCAGTGTATTTTAACCATACTGGTTTTTCTATTTTACTAGTTGTTTTTTTTGATTTTGTGTTTGCCATATTAATTTGTTGTAAATTTGGTTTTTAAAGATTGTGATTTGGAAACATAGCGCAGTGGTCAAGGGAAATATTTATAATGTTTCTTTTACTTTTTATTATATGAGATTATTATTTGAAAAAGGAAAACAAAGGGAATTGTTGAAGAAGGAGAAAGAGAAGCTAAACTTTACTTGGGTTGAGTTTTCAAATTATCTTAGTTTGAAATATGGAAAATTAATAACCTTTTTTAGAGAAGAAAGACTAATGGATGAAGATACTTTTAATAAATTAAAATTGAAAAGAGGTTATAAAAAGTTTATAATGAAGAAATTGAGTGATAATTGGGGACAATCAAAAGGGGGAAAAAATTCCCCTGGAAGAACTAAAAAGATTAAAATTCCTAAGAAAAATAGAGAATTAGCAGAATTATGGGGAATCATGCTTGGTGACGGATGTTTGCAGAAGGTTCAAGGATATAAATTAGGAGTTTATGGAATTGATATTGCGGGGCATTCTGAAAAGGATCGAGAATATTTAATTAATTTTGTTAAACCTCTTTGTGAAAAACTTTTTTCAATTAATAGTAGGATTTACCAATCTAAACAGAGCAAGTGTATTCATATAAATGTTGATAGCAGAAAAGTAGTTGATTTTTTTGAAAGGGAAGGATTCCGGGCAGGTAATAAAATAAAAAATCAAGTAACAATCCCTAATTGGATTAAGGAAGAGAAGAGGTTGCTCTCTGCTTGTCTGAGAGGCTTATTTGATACAGATGGATCTTTTTATAAATTGACAAATCAAAATAGCTATCAAGTTCATTTTAAAAATCTTAATAAAAAATTGTTAAATGATGTTAGAAGATCTTTAATTAAGTTAGGTATTAATCCTTCTAAAATAATTTGTGGTAAAAGTATTGTTATAACCAGAAAATCTGAAATTGAAAAGTTTTATAAATTGATTGGGTTTAGTAACCCCAAGCATTTAAATAAAATTAAATTGCTTTTTTAGCCCCGTAGGACAGTGGTCAAGTCTCCGGCGCTTTGGACGCCGATACCCAGGTTCGAATCCTGGCGGGGCTATTTGCTTTATAAGTTTAATTATTAACATCCATCACAATATTTCTTAAATACGCGCTTTTTTTACTTAGGAAATGAGAGAACCAAGTGCCAGGGATAAGAGATTTATTAAATATACTAAGGGTTATCTAAACCTTGTTCAAAGAAGATTTATTAAAGAGATGGGGCCTATTTTTGGTTTACTTACTATAACTCCTTTTGACTTAGGTTTTTTTCATATTAGTAGAGATGCATATATTGCTGCAGATAAAAGGGAAATAATATTAAGTACGAGACATGCTACTTATGATTGTTGCACTGATTGTTGGAGAGATTGGGTGAGATCAAGAGGGTTTGTTTTAGGTCATGAATTAGGGCATGACTTTCATTTTCAAGCTAATCCTGAGCTTGTGAGACAAGAAAAGGGAAAATATACTGAGGAGAGGTCTGGCTGGAGTAAAGAAGGACATTATTTGTCTGAGATAGTTGCTGAACTTTCTACACTTATTTTTCATGATAAAATTGGCAGGTTAAATAACAATCTTTTGGGAGGAATTTGTGGTTATGATTATTTTCCTCCTTCTTTTCAATTATTTTTAGATAATAGAAATAATTCAGAAGGATTATTAAGAAGATTAGCTAAAATGGATGTTAAGCAAGCTTCTTCAATCATACAGCCTTATAGGCATCTCCAATGTTCTATTAAATCTTCTGATGTAGGGTTTGGTATGTGTGTTAAAGTAGAGAATGTAGCTGCTTAATGTTTTTAGTGTCCTTTATATCTTCCTCTTTTTTCAATTGCAGAAATTCTTTTAATAATAAAATCATGCTTATCTGCTTTATAGTTTTGAAGAATTATTTTAAAACATTTATCAGCTATTTTATAATGTTTTGCATCTAAAGCTTGTTTTAATAAATGCAAGTCAACTGCTTTATCTTCAACTTTATGTGAGTGAAATCCTAAGCCAAAATCAATAAAATAAAGACAACTACGTTCTTCTTTAGAACTTTCCTTTTTATTAGGACTTTCCTTTTTAGTGTCTTTGTAAATCATGTTGCTTGTTGTTAGGTCTCCGTGAATGATATTTTGATTATGAATCTTTGTTAAATGTTCTCCGATTTGCTTGCAAATTTCTTTCCAATCAAGTTTTTCAAGATGTTCTGAAAGTTTTTTACCGTCGATAAATTGCATAATAATCTGCTTTTTTTCTTTATCTTCTTTAATAATTTTTGGAACATTAATTATATTGCTTAATTTATCAATAATTTTTGCTTCTGCTTTTGTTCTTCTGGTTCTTAGTTTATTATCTATTTCAGGCAATCTATAAGATTTTTTTATTCTGTTTTTAATTATTTGATTATCTTGCAATGATATTATTGCTTCTGCACCTTGTTGGATTATTTTTTGTTTCATTATGTATTTTAGAGAATAGTATTGTTTAAAAAGGTTTAATATATTGGAAGTTTATGGTTGGTAGGATTTACCTTGATGATAGATTATTAATACAGGGAAGGGGCTTTGGAGAGGATGAAGCTTTAAGAGAGAAAAGTAAAAGGGTAAATTGTGCGGGAAATTTCCATAAATACTGGGAGATTTTCACATGGGGCTCTGAAAATAGATTTAATTTTTGCAGTGAAGAAGAAGGGTATGCTTTAACTAGGATTGAAGTTTCTGTTTCAGATATTTCTGCTGGTAAGGGTTTTAATAAAGATTTTCCTTCTGTTAATTTAGAACATCCAACTCATTCTCTTAGGGTTCACTCATATGGTCTTGATGCCCCAGCAATGCCAATTTCTCAGAAAAGTATGATGATGGTAGTTAGAGAATTAGAAAACGCAGGAATACTCTGTTTATTACATCACAAATCTAGTAAGGATTTTAAGGGTTGGGTGAATTCTGTTGATTATGTTTCTGGAGGTTTAAGAGAAAAGATGGGAGACAAATATGCTAACCCGCCAATACCTGAGAATTGGCCAGAAGGAGGGCCCCGCAAACTTCCTATTGAACTTTAAATCCTTATATAAAATATTTTTTATAATTTTTATCAAATTTTATCATAGCTTTGAAATGTTTTTTTGCTATTTTTCTTCCGTATTTTGTATGAAATCTTTTAATATAAAAGTTTTGTTCTTGAATAGCTTTTTTATATGCTTCTTCAGGTTTTAATCCTTTTTTAATAAAATGAACATATCCTCTTAATAATCCTTTGATGCCCATTGCTTGAAGCTTGTCTGCATCCCAAATTACTTCTGCTGCTTTTGTTTTTTGCGGCCCTTCTTTATTATGCTTTTCTATTGCATGGCAGATTTCTTTAGCGTCTTGTTTTTTTATTTTAATATTTTTAAGAAATTTTTCAGCAGTTTTTGCACCAAGTACTCCATGATCTTTTTTCTTCCCTTCTTTATTTTTAGCTATATCATGTAGCCATGCAATTACCATGCATTTAGCAGGATCTGCTTTCTCTTTTTTAAGAAGAAGTTTTGCTATTTCAATTGTTTTTTTAATGTGATTTAAGTCATGTTCAGAATCATTTTTAGATAAATGTTTTTTTGCAAATTCTTGTATTTTGTGTAACTGGTCTTTTGTTAACTGCATATATAATGCAAAATAGTTTTGTTTAAAAAGATTAAGTATTGGGAATCTAGATGAAGGAATATATATTTTTAGAGACAGTAGTTAAAAATGAGAATGTAGTGAATATACTTAGTCAAGCTTTGCTTTCTGGCGAGGATTCCTTATTAGCTAAGACTATTGAAACAAGTGAAGATAAAAGTGTTTTTAATGTTTATGCTGCTAAAAAAGGATATTGTTCTGAAACTGACTTAACTTTTCTTGCGATAGTTACTAAAAAAGATATAAATGGTATCGATAATTATTATATCTCTTTAGAAGGAGATTGGAAGGAAGAGTTGAAAACTAGAGCCTAACTTTTTTTCCAAACTTTTTTGCAAGTTTTTGAAGTTGTTTTTGATTAAGTCCTTGACTAGGGTCAATGTTGCTTAAATCACCTGCTCCTTGTGATAATTCTTTTAATATTTTATATTGCTTTAATAATTGTCTTATTTCTGTTGTTGTTGTTCCAGAGCCTTTTGCAATTCTTCCTAATCTTGTTGTTTGTTTTTCAATTATTTCAGGATTGTTTATTTCTTCCTGAGTCATGCTGTCTATTATGAATTGCCATTTTTTCATTTTTTCTTCTTGAGTTCCCATTAAATTATCTGGTATTTTTGCTTTTCCTATCCCAGGAATCATTTCTGCGATTTTTGCTAAGCTTCCCATTCCTGACATTGATTTTAATTGAGTTTGAAAATCTCTTAAATTAAATTTCCCTTGCTCAATTCTTGTTTTTAATTTTTTTTGTGATTTTTCATCAACTGCAGACTGGACTTTTTCTAATAATCCTTCTAAATCTCCTAAGCCAAGAAGACGTGATATAAATGATTGGGGATTAAAAGTTTCAAATTCATTCATTTTTTCTCCAGTTCCTATGAAAAAGACCGGAGCATTTGTTTCATTGCAAGCTGTTAGGGCGCCTCCTGCTTTTGCAGTAGAATCCATTCTTGTAATTATAACTCCATTAATATTGCATGCTTTTTGAAATTCAGAAGCTTGGTTTTTTGCAGCTTGCCCAATATCTGCCTGGATTGTTAATAAAGTATGTTCTGGGTTAATTTTCTTGCCTAGTTCTGTTATTTCATTTACAAGTTCTTTGTCTAAAGAATGCCTGCCTGCAGTGTCAATTATAATTAAATCAAATTTTTTTAATTCTTTTTCAAATTTTTTATATATTTTAATTGCAGATTTTTCTGTTTTATCTATAAATGTAGTGATTTTAACTTTTTTCCCTATTTGTTCTAATTGTTCTGGAGCAGCTGGCCTATGAACATCTAGTCCAAGCATTGCAACTTTATATCCTCTTTTTGAATAATATGCTGCGATTTTTCCTGCTGTTGTTGTTTTTCCTGCACCATATAATCCTAGTAACATGATTTTAGTTTGCTTTCCTTTTTCAATCTTTAATTCATGTTTTTCTCCTCCTAAAAGATTAAGTATTTCATCATGAAGAACTTTGGTTAAATGCTCTTTTCTTTCAATTCCTTTGATTTTCTCATTTTCAGCTTCTTTTTTTATTTTATCTCCTATTTCTTTTACAAGATGAACATTAACATCTGCTTGAATCAAAGCTCTTTGAAGGTCTTTTACAACAGCTTCTATTGTTTTTTTATCTACAAACACAGCTCCTGCTATTTTGTCAAATCCTTTTTTTAATGCTGAAGATAGTTTGTTTAACATCGTATGAAAACCTAGGTTTTCCTAACAAGTCACCTTTCCTAAGATAGTTTTTGTTATTTAATTTAATTTAACTAAAAATTAAGGGTTTATATGGTTTTTTGTGGTAGGGGGGTTTGGCTTGCTAATCTTTGTACAATCCATTTAATTAAAGGAGGATTTCTAAGATAAAATTTTTTAACACTTTTATTTATTCTTGTTTCTAATTCTGAGAGATTAAAAGGAGAATTTTCTTTCATTGAAGCTTCTATAATGTATTGATATTCAATACCTAAATGGCCAAATTCATGAAGAACTGTTTCTATTTGATGTCTTAATGAGTCTTTTTTATTTACTAGAATATGAAAAGAAAGTCCTTCTCCGCCTCCAACTACTTTGATAAGCGTGCCTTGCTTACGTTTTTTGAAATAATCCGCTTTTTTGATTTTTCCATTATGTTTTCTAAAATAATAAAATCCTTTGTAAATTTCCATTTTAAAAAGTCAAAATTTATAACCCCAACTTATCAATAAAATCTTGTTTATTGAAAAGTTGCAAATCTTTATATTGTTGGCCTGTTCCAAGATAAAAAATAGGTTTGTGAGTTGCATGGCTGACAGATATTATTGTTCCGCCTTTTTCATCAATGTCAACCTTGCTTAGTATTGAGCCGTCAATCTCTACCATGTCATTAAAAGTTTTTGATTGTTCTGTTGCATCATTTCCTGCAATTGATTCTGCAACAAATATTTTTAAATCAGGGTTAGTTACTCTGCAGATTTTTTCCATTTCATGTAATAAGTTTGTTTTAGTGTGCATTCTTCCTGCAGTATCTATTAAAACAACATCAATTTTATGATTTTTTGCATATTTTATTGCATCAAAACCAACTGCGCTCGGGTCTGCTCCATAATCATGTTTTATTAACTGAGCTTTTAGTTTTTTTGCATGTTCTGAAATCTGCTCAATTGAAGCTGCTCTAAAAGTGTCTGCTGCAGCCAGAACAACTGAGAGTTTATTTTTTTGAAGAAGATTAGCAAGTTTTGCAATGCTTGTTGTTTTTCCACTTCCATTAATCCCAAAAAATAAGATAATAAAAGGCCTTTTTTCACTTTTTTTAGTTTCTTTAATTATTTCAAGAGGGTCGTCTGGTTCAATAAGTATTTCATTTAAAGTTTTTTTAAGTTCTTCTTTGATTTCATTTTCAAGTTCTGCTTGCTTTATTTGTTTTCCAATTAAATTTTCTGACAAGCTTTTTTTAATATCTTCCACAACCTCTAGTGCAACATTGTTTTCTAATAATAACATTTCTAAATCATTAAAAATATTATTAAATTCTTGTTCAGTTATCTTATAAGAGAACTTAGATTTTAATTTTGCAAAAAATCCTTTTTTTTCTGGTTCTTCTTTTGTTTGTGGTTCTGGTTCTTCTGCTGTTATTTCTTCAGCTTCTTCAACTTCAGCTTTTTCTGGTTTAAGTTCTGGTTCAGTAACCATTACTTGTGCTTCTTCTTGTATTTCATCTAAACTTGGTTCGTACTTATGTTTTGCAATATCATATTCTAATGGAGCCTCTGGGATTTTCTTTTTCTTGGTTTCTTCAATTAGTTTGTCTGCTTTTTCTGCTTCTTCAATTGCTTCTTCTTTTACTTCTTCAATTCTTTGTTCAACATCTTCATGTGTTTCTTCTGGTTTTTCTTCTGTTATTTCTTTTACTTGTTCAGGAGTTTTTTCAGCCAGTATTTCTGCAGCATCTTTTTTTTCAACTTCTTCTACTTCTGGCTTTTCTTCAACTTCTTTTTCTTCTTTTTTTCTTTTTGGTTTTTTAATTTCTTTTTCTTCTTTTTCTGGTTTTTTAACTGCCTCTTCAATTTCTTCTGCAGTTTTTTCTTCTTCTATAACTTCTTCTATTTCCTGCTTTTCTGCAGTTTCTTCAATGGTTTGTTTAGATTTTTTAAACCATCCTTTTAACTTATCTTTTAATTTTCCGAACATGATTTTCATAAGAATAAAGGGTTTTTAAGATTAATGAGTGAGCTGGGTTGTGTGGTATTTATATTTATTTGAGAAATAGTTAATCTTTTATAATCTAATTGTGTGATTTTTTTATAAAAGAGGTAAAGATTTACAAAATCTTTAAGCAAAATATTTTAGATGAAAAAAATATTAATTGTACTTGATGGAGCGTCTGGGTTACCCCATCCTGCTCTTGGAAATAAAACTGCTTTAGAAGCTGCAAAAACTCCTAATTTAGATTATTTTGCTGAAAATGGGAAAATGGGTTATATGTATCCTATTGATGAAAAAACAAGGCCAGGTTCTGATAATTCTTTGATTAGCATATTTGGGAATAATCCTAAAAAGTGCAAAAGAGGGGTTTATGAAGCAATTGGTGCGGGCCTTAAATTAAAAAAAGGAGACCTTGCTTTAAGAACTAATTTTGGGACAATTAAAGATTTGAAAAGCAAGATAGTTGTTGATAGAAGGGCTGGAAGAACTTTATCAAGCAAAGAAGCAGCAGTTTTAATGAGAGCATTAGATAATAGGGTAAAAATACCTTGTAAGTTTTATTTTAAAAGCACAATACAGCACAGAGGTGTTTTAATATTTAGAGGAGGTTTTTCAGATAAAATAACAACAATAGATCCTGAGTGGAGTCCTGGAGAAACTAATGTATTTAAGTTTGCACAATCTTTAGATGGAAAAGATGATTCAGAATATTCTGCTTTGCTTTTAAATAATTTTTTAACTCAAGCTTTTTTGATTTTAAATCATCACCCAGTTAATAAAGAGAGAATAAGGAGAGGTTTGCTTCCTGCTAATTTTATTTTTACAAGAGGCGGCGGTATTGAACTTCCTAAAATTAAAAAATACAGAAGCTGGATGTCCATAAATCCCCTGCCTCTTGAAATTGGGATAAGCAAGCTTGCTGGAATGAAGATTTTTTCTTTTCCTTATCCTGATTTAACAGGTATAGACTCTTATAAAAATTATTATAAAGGACTAAATCAGACAATTAAGTTTGCAATTAAGACAATAAAAAAACAGCATAGTTTTCATTCTGGGTGTTATATTCAGTTTAAAGAAACAGATGTTCCCGGGCATGATAACAAGCCTTTTGAAAAAAAGAACATGCTGGAGATTATTGATAAAAAGTTTTTTAAGTTTTTAAGGAAATTTATAAAAGATAAGGATATTAAAGTTGTTGTTACATGCGATCATTCAACTCCTTGTAAATTAAAAAGACACAGTGCTCATCCTGTTCCTGTTTTAGTTTATGGTGATGGAAAAGACCAAACAAGAGCTTTTACTGAAAGAGAGTCTAGGAAAGGAAAATTAGGAAAAATGTATGGCAAGAATTTTATGAAAAAAACTAAGTTAAATAAGTAGTTGGGTAAATTGTTTAATAAGTAGTTGATAGTTAATTTTTAGTTTGTTTTAATCTTTTTTTAAATTGTTCATAATCTTTTTCTTCTACATTGCATCCTGCTGCTGCAAGATGGCCTCCAGCATCCTGGCTTTCAAATCCCTTAGTTGTGTTTTGTAATAAAACTGCCATGTTGCCTTTTTTATCTTGTTGTCTTGCAGATACTTTGTAAGCTTTTCCTTCCTTAACTGCAACGACATATGTTTTATTTTTATGCTCTGAACTTATTTGTGATGCAAATCTAGAGCTTATATCATAAGGGGAATCAATTTCATAAAACCATCCGTTTTTAATTGGCTGTTTTTGTTTTTCAAACATTTCCACATTTTTTTGAATTTCTTTTTTAATAATCTCTGCATATTTTTCTAAATCTCCAATTTCAAAAGGTTTTTCTCCTATTTGATTGTAAGCTTGTATTGTGTTTCCTCTAAAATAAATTAATGCATCAGCAATTATTAGAGTGAGATCCCAGAATCTTCCTTGCTGAAAGTTTTCAGGATTAAAAGGCTCATTATATTTTTTGTATATTTTTTCAATCCAAGTTTTGTTTTTTCCTATCATCCAGTCTGATAAACAAGCTAGTGCAATCATCCAATCCAAGCTTTCTAAATTTTGGATTTCTGAAAATATTGAATAACATATAAAAGCAGCAGTATAGCCCTGAGCGTTAGTAAAGGAAGTTTTTTCAGAGTTTAGGTCTTTTCTAAATTGGTGGTGGTCAATGATGAGAATTTCAGAAAATTTTTCTAATCCCATTAAAAATTCTGGAAAATCTAGTGAAAGGTCTGTTAAAATTATTTTATTTATTTGTTTGTCTTTTAGTTCTTTTACTATTGGTTCTCGTAATTGAGAGTATGATAAGAATTTAATTATTTTTGGATTAATTATTTTTTTCATTATTTTTGCGCAAGTTATGCCGTCAAAATCAACATGAGTTAAGAGGGCTAGATTATCTTCTGGTTTTAGGTTTTTTATAAAATCTAGTGCTAATCGTGGGTTTCCTGCAGTGAATTTTATTTCCATATTTGTTTTAGTTAGTAGGGGCTTAAAAGTTTAATGTATTTGTGATTTCTTAGTATAACAAAGGTTATAAATGAACCTTAATTTTTAAATCTGCTTGAGAATGATAACCTACAATGAATTATACGATGCATTGAGAAAAGAGAGATATTCAGAGCAATTACAGCCGATTCCTAAGAAATTTATTAAAGAAGTTGCAGAATATCTTAAGGATAAAAAAGAGATTGCAAATAAGGATGAGGATGATTTTTCTGACACTCTTTTAAAGACAAAAAGACAGTTTGAAAACTCAATAGCTATTTTTAAGGAATTGATGTTAAGGAGAAAAAAGAAGATTTTAGAGCTTGCTTTTGTAGCTGCTGAAACTGGGATTAGCAAAAGAGATTTTGAAAACATGCTTGCAGTTGAAAAAGAGATTTTTGACAGTATAATGAGGTCTTTAGAAAAAGGAGACAAGAAAATCAGTGAGATTTTAAAAGGAGTTGGTGAAGAGGCTGAAGATGCAATAAAAAATAAAATGATTGTTTTTGTTGAAGATACTGATGAATTTTTGGATTTAGAAGGCAAGAGTCTTGGCCCATTTAAAAAAGGAGATGTTGCAAATATTCCTAAGGAAATAGCAAGTATTTTAATTATTGATAAAAAAGCAGAATCTATTGATGAAGAGTAAAGCCTCCTTCAAATGTTTCTTTATCTTTATCACTTTCATAATTATCATCCTCTTCATCGTCATCTTCATCATCTATGCCTTCATAATCATTGATTTTATAATCATATTCTTCATCTTCCTTTAAATCACTTCCATCTAAATCATCTGGCTGATTATCTTTTTCCTCATTCCAGTCTTTCCATCCTCTTTTAGCATCGTGATATGTGAATCCTTTTGGATATCTTTCTAATAATTTATCTATGTTTTCTTGTATTATCTCTTGGAGGTTCCAATTAAAGAAATTGCATATGTTAGCTAAGTACCACATAGTATCTCCTATGTTTTCCCTTATTCCAGACGTTACATCATTTTTATGGATAAATGTTTTTTTAATGCATCCTGCGATATCTCCTGCTTCTCCTGCAACTCCTAATCCCCATGTTAGGATTTTTCTTGTTTCATTTTCAAATTCTTTTACTGTTCTAAGACATTCTTTTTGATAGTTTTGTAATGTTAATTTTTTTTCAGGCCTTTTGTAAAAATTTCCTTCTTTATAATTTTCTATTACATTTTTGCTTGGTTGATATAAGGGCTCTGGTAAATCATCAAGATCAAACCATCTCCATTCTGTTATTTCTTCTGGCTCTTTTATGTGTGGCTGTCCTTCAAAATCATATGAAAGAAGACCAATTGTAACGAAGTGAGCAGAATCTGTTTTATCATTATTTACACAAATGACTTTTAATTTGTTTATTTTTATTCCTGTTTCTTCAAAAACTTCTCTTTTTGCAGCTTCTTCAAAATCTTCTCCAAAATCTAGTTTTCCTCCTGGCATTGTCCAAGTTCCTTGCCCGCTTAATAAAGAAGAAGCTTTTTCAGGGTTTTCATTTCTTTTTCCTAAAAGAATCTTATTGTCTTTAAGAAGCATTATGACAACACCTGCGCCCACTTTTTTTCCTTCCATATTTAATTTTAATTTAGTTGCCTTATAAATTTATATTAATTGGAATATATTCATGAAAATACTTATTTAATACTCTTATGTCTTGTGCAACTTCTTCAACACTTGATGCATGAACCAAAGTGTTTGGAAGCGTATAAGGGCCAAATTTTCCTCTTATTGTGTCTGGAGAATTATCTTTAAATAAGGTGGGTCCTACAATTTCTTTTACTCTTTGTATAATATTCTTTCCTTTTATAAAAGATAAGTCTATTCCCCTCATATTATTGTCAAATTGAAGAGCCATATTTTCTAATTCCTTGGGATGCTTTGTTTTTAAGTGAGCATAAAATTCTCTCCAAAAATCTGCTTCTACCCAGACTTTTGCTCTGAATAATATTTCATAATCTCCTTGGTCTGATAATCTTTCTTGTAAATATTCATAGATTTTTTGTGCTTTAGGAATACTAACATGAGGTTTTACAAAAAAAGAAGTAATTTTATTTTCAAGAAAAGAAGCAGTTTCATCTATTTTTGCCATATTTAATTTTAATTTAAATATTTTATAAATATAATTATGTTGTATTGGGATTTTTGTGATAACACAGAAGATTTAAAACCTTTTGATTATTGTTGATAAGTATAAAATGAGAGAAGAGGTTAAAGTTTTTTTGGTTGTATTTCTAACTTTACTTGGGATTATAGGGTTAAGTTTAATTGGTTTTGGGATTACAGGGAAAATTGTTTTAGACGAAACTGTTAAGGATATATGCTCTTTTGATACAGATTGCAGTAATGAAGATGTTTGCTGCCTTTTTTATAATGAGTCTGTAGGAATTTGTCATTCTTTAGATATGTGCGGTGTGGTGAGAAATATCACAAGACAAGAAAGATTAACTAGAAAAGAGATCTTAGAAAGAGTTTCAGCAGCCCCCATAGATAATAAGTATGTTTATTCTATAATTTTAGGGTTTATTATAACTGTTTGTGTTGGAGTAATTCTTTATTTTATTAAAACGAGATTTGACCAGGAAAAGGGTGATAAGGAGTAAAGATTCTGTAAAAAGCCTCAGGAGGGATTCTAACCCCCGACCTACGGTTTACAAAACCGCCGCTCTAAACAACTGAGCTACTGAGGCATATAGTTAACAAATTAAATTAATAATTAGTTGTTATAATTATTATGGGAGAATTGTATTTAAAAGGATTTTGATTTTATTTTTTATCTTTTTTAGTCTCTTTGTTTTCTATTTTTTTTGATTTTTTCTTTTTTACTTTCCTTTTCTTGGTCTTCTTTTTCCTGCTTTTCCTCTTCTTTTTCTTTTTCAATTTTTGCTGCTTTTTCTTGAGTTTTTTTAATTTCTTCTTCAGCTTGTTTTTTAGCTTCCTCTATCTCAGCTAATTGGTCTAATCCTTTTTCAATAGTTTTTTTTCTTTCCTCTTTTGGTTTTTCTATTTGTTTTTTTAATTTTTTATCTATTTTTGGGACTTCTTCTGGTTTTAAAGGTCTTTTAATTTCAATAATTCTTATCTCACAAAGTGAGAGAGGATAAGTTTTTTTTAAGGAAAGGGATAATGGTTTTTGCATTCTATTTGATAAAATCTCATTAAATATTTCATCATTAGTTCTTTCTGCAATATAATCTTCAATCCAATTTTTACACCGGTTTCTTAAAGCTTTTCTTACTGCTCTTGAAACTTTTTTTCTTGTAATTAAAAAAGGTTTTATTCTAATCATGCTTTCCTGGCTTGGGGTTTCAATAGAATCTTCAACATAACTTATCCTTTTTCTGATCATTCTTCTTATAAAATAAGGCATTAATTTTATTTTTTTAGGATAAGCAATTGCTTTATCATTCTCAATTTTTATTTTTACAGTTGCTTCAATAGATTTTCCTTTTAATTGTCTTGTTAAGTCTAATTTAATAGTACGCCCTTCTAGTTCTTCAGGAGAGATTCCTATTAATTCAACTTTAGATTTTGTTAAAGGAATTTCTACATTGATGAATTTTCTTCTTCTTGGGATAATTTTTGTTGTTTTTTTTGTTTGTTTTGCCATTTTGTTGAAAATTATTTATTTTATTAGATTATTCAATTAATAATTTACTTACTCTTCTTGAGTTTTTAGCATGCTTGGATTTTTTACATTCTTGACAAGTATAAATAACAACTTTTCTTGTAGTTGATTTTGTCTTTCTTTTCCAAGATTTTATTGCTTTTCTGCTTCTTTTTCCCTGATTTCCTTTTCCAGGAGAAGCATTTCTTAATTTTGACCTTGCTATAGAGCCTCTTTTTAAAGTTCCTCTTTTGTGTCCTGTACTTACTAAATTTAGTTTTTGTTCTGTTCTTTTTTTACAAAAAGGACAAAATCTTTTTGTTGTTTTTGGTAGTTTCATTGTAATTTGTTGAGAAGAGATAGGTTTTTAAAGTTTTTGTTACTTATGGTGTCGCAGTTAAAATTATGATTGCAATGAAAATAGAAAATGCGTGTAAAATTTAAGAAAGGAGAGCAAAGAAAGTTTTTAAATTTAGTTGTATTTAGATTAAATTGTATATCTTTAAGAGGTATTTTGCAATTTGGTTTTAATATTAAATATTCAAGTTTGAAAAACTATCATTTAGAAAGGAGGCTTTTACCTAGAGATTTTTTTGAAAATTTGTGTTATCTTGCAAAAATTAATATTGATTCTCTAAATGTTGAGTATGTTAATGAAAATTGGGGGCAGATTAAGGGAGGAAAGAAAAGTAAAAGACAGAAGGATAAGAAAAAGAGTTAATTAGTTAAGTTTATAATTTATAAAATAATGTTTGTTTTAGGGTTTTGAAGGACCTGTGGTCTAGTGGTTATGACGCATCCTTGACGTGGATGAGATCCCAAGTTCAATTCTTGGCAGGTCCATTTTTATAATAATATTTAAAAATTTCTTCTTATTAATTTTTTCATGCTGATTGAAAGAAAATTACCAGTATCAGAGATTGGTGGGCTTGATCTTTTGCGAAAATATACTGTTGTTTATTTAGAAGGGTCTCCTGAGTCGCGCAAATCACAAATAAGTTGCCTTGAAGATTCTTTGTTTTTAGTAAATTTAGATTATCAAAATTTGAAAAATAATTTTTTGTTGTTTAAATTATCTTTTGAGGGGATTTTAGATCCTAAATTATTTAGGGGGTTAGATTATGCATGCCTTGTCCCAGATATATGCCAATTTATTCTAGAATCAGAGGAATCAAAAAAACCTTATGTTAGTGTTATAAAATTAAATTCTTGGATTAATATGAGTATTTTGAAGAAAGGCTCTTGTGATAGTTGTCCTATAGCAAGAACTTTGCCTAGCGGAAGTCTCTGTCCTATTGTTGATAATGATAATTTTTCTGATATTACTTTTGGTATTTATTTTACTTTAACAAATGATGAGTGTAAAGAGTATATAGGTTTGCGAAATTCAGGGAATTTAGGGCCCGCTATTGTAGGAGTTTCTCTTATAAATTCTTCTTAGTTATTAACTTAGTTAGTAAGTAACTTAATAAGAAAGATTTATAAATTGAATTGTATATCAATATAATGAAAAAAGGTTTGAAAGAGAATTAAAATGAAAAAATATCTGCTTTTAATAGAAGATGAGAAAGAGTGGGAAAAGTTTAAAGAGCTGATTGATAAGGACATTAATTCTGAGATTATTTCTTTAATAAAAGAGAAAATCGATAAAGACAAAACTAAGGAAAAGAAAAGTGGCAAATAAAAGGGTAGATAATTTGGTGAAAAAGCTAAGGAGAAAGGTTCGAGCGCAGGCAACTGTGTTTATAATTGTTGCAATATTTATTGTTTTAGTTATTGTAGCTTATTTTATATTTAGGGGGCTTCCTATTGGGGGTAAGGTTCCTAAAGATTTTGAAAATGTTTATTTGTATTATTTGAGTTGTATTGAGGAAGAAACTCAAAACGCGGCCCTTGTGTTAGGAGAGAGAGGAGGTTATATTGAGGATCCTGAATTTTTTCCAGGAAGCACTTACATGCCTTTCTCATCACAATTAAATTTTCTGGGAATTGGGGTTCCGTACTGGTATTATGTTTCAGGTAATGGGATTCAGAGAGAGCAAGTTCCTAGTTTAGCAAAACTAGAAAGCCAATTAGATAATTATTTACGTGATAGAATTGATGGATGTTCTTTTGAAATTTTTGAAAGACAGGGTTATGAAATTAATTTTGGAGCTTCAGAAGTTGAGACAAGTATTGATGATCATTTAATTAAGGTTGATGTTGAGCAAGAAATTATTTTTAGTTTTAGTGACAAGACCTGGACTGCAGAATCTCATTCTGTTTCTGCAAAATCTAATTTAGGAAAAAATTATAATCTTGCTAAAAAAATTTATCTTAATAATAAGGAAACAATGTTTTTGGAATATTATGGATTAGATGTTTTAAGATTATATGCCCCTGTAGACGGTACTGAGCTTGGGTGCAGTTCTAAGGTTTGGAGTGTAGATAATATAAGAGAGGATTTAACAAGTGCATTAGAATCAAATGTTCCTGCAGTTAAACTTAAAGGAGATTATTATTATTTAAAACGAGATAATGAGTATTTTGTTCAAGATATTGGAGAAGATGTTGATGTAAATGTTAATTTTATGTTTGTAAGAGAGTGGCCTTTGAGATTAGAGGTTTGGCCAAGCGAGGATGGTATTTTAAGAGCAGATCCTGTAGGATTGCAAGAAGGTTTGGGAATGTTGGGTTTTTGTTATGTTCCTTATCATTTTGTTTATGATTTTGCATATCCTGTTTTAATTCAGATTTATTCTGATGAGGAAATATTTCAATTTCCAGTAGTAGTTGTTATTGATAAAACTATGCCTAGAGAAGCTGTAGATGCAGAAGGATTGCCAGATGTTGTTCCTGAACTTTGTGAACATAAAAATACTGAATTAAGTGTTTATACTTATGATAATCATTTAGACCCTATTCCTGCAAGCATCGGATTTAAGTGTTTTGATACAACCTGCACTATTGGAGAAACTGTTTTAAAAGAAGAAGATGCGATTCTTACTGCAATGTTCCCGCAGTGTGTTAATGGGTATATAGTTGCTAGTGCAGAAGGTTATGAAACTAAAAAATATTTAGTGTCAAGTGTTGAAGAAGATAGTGCATTGATTGTTCTTAATAAAAAATATGATTTAGAATTACAAGTTAATAAAAATGGGCAAGAAGTAAAAAGTGATTATGCTGTTGTAACTTTTACAAAAGATGGAGATGTTTTGACTGTCTCTTATCCAGAACAAACTAGTGTAGAGCTGACAGTTGGGCAGTATGAGATTAAGACTTATATTTATTCTAATTCAAGTATATATTTAGAGGGAAGTTCAACTGAAAAGTGTGTTACTGTTCCTAAAGCTGGCTTTTTAGGATTTTTTGGTGCTGAAGAAGAGAAATGTTTTACAATAGATGTTCCTTCACAAACAGTTGAGTTTGCAGTTTCTGGAGGAGGAACTAGTAATTATTATATTGGGGAAAGTGAATTAGAAAGTTTTGAGAAAATAATCATAAATGCAGAAGGTTTTGGAATTCCTTCAAAAGTAGAAGACCTACAATTAAACTACAATAATATTGATATATCAAATTTAAATATTATATTTGAGTAAGGAAAAATGAAAAAAATAATAAGAAAGAGTGTATTTGTTTTAATTGGGTTTTTAATTCTATTAGTGAATCTTAACTTAACTTTGTCATTATCTGAGTTAACAAGTTTTGGAGGAACTTATTATACTCCCTCTTTTACTGGCAGTTACCGGATTGTTGGGACTTCTGCAAACCCCCAATTTAGTGATCCTAATTTTTTAAATGCTGCAGGTTTTACTTCTCCTGGAATGTATTTTTCTGAGTATGATAAAGAAGATTGTTATGAGCGGCAGGATTTTGTGATGCAGATAGCTCCAGGAGGATGTAGCCCTGCTGTTGTTAGGTCTGATTTGCTTGAAGAGCAGCCTGTCCCTGTTTTTTGCAAGGTAATGGCAGTTCAATTAAATCCTTTAATAGATGTTTCAAGAATAAGAAGCTTGAGATTTCCAACAAAAAATCTTTCTGTTGGTGTTTCTAGTATTAGTTATTTTCCAGCGCAAGCTGCTTTAAGAAGCAGGAGCAGTTTAATAAGCAGCCCAGTTAATGACAATCTTGGTTACTTAGTTATTGTATTGTCAAGGCAAGAAGTTGAGGATGACATGCCTGATTTTGTTGAAGGAAATGTTACTGCAGTTATTGATTATGATGCTCAAGGAGCTTTTGGAATTGGCAAAACAAGTTTTTACAGCCTTGAATTAAGTAATGAGGATTGGGCCAGGGATTATTTAGATTATAGTTTTTGGAATGGGAAAGGTTATATTAGAACAGAATCAATTGAAGAAGACCATGCGACAATTGCTATTTATAGAGACAGGGATGTAAAGCAATCAACTGTTACTTTGAGAAAAGGGGAGACTTCTAAAGACTTGTTTTTAGGAGGATTTTATTGTGCTGCTGGAATGAATATTAGATTAGAAAGCATTGATGCGCCAGTTAGTTCTGCTTTATTAAAAGTAAATGAACAGGAAATTTGGGTTGCTGATAATGATAGGATTTTAGATGATAAATGCAGAGTTACTAGTTTGGATTTGTATGGTGCAGGAGGAAGAGTAAGTATTGATTGTCCTGTTAAAGACGGGAAATTTGATCTTACACTAAGTCCTGGAAAAGTTAGTTTAAATGTTGATGGAAATGAGAAAGAGTATGCTATGGGGGATAAGGTTGATAAAAATGATAATTTTAGTTATTGGATAGCTTATAATGGAAAAGATAAAGATAATAATGAGTTTGTTATAATTGTCAGAGAAAATGCTTCTGCAACATCAACAAGTGCTTCCCGAAGTCCAGTGGAATTTTCTGAAAGAAAAATTTATAGTTTAATTTATGATAAATTAAAAGATTCTAAATTATCTGTTGGTGATGATAAATTTAGAGAAGCAGTAGAAGATGCTGTAAAAAAAGGTTATAAAACTTCAGAAAGAAAAGATATTAAAACAATAATATTAAGTTTGGGCCCTAAAAAAACTACGGCAACAGATTCAGAATCTGGAATAACTTTAATTGAGTCATTAGCTATTAAAAACAGGGCATGGAAAGATGGTGAAAGCAAGGGCAGGGAATATTATGAAAATGCAACAAAAACTTATCAGGACTTGCTTGATTTTTATCCTGATGAAACTTCTGTTTCTGAAAAAGATTCTTATGCAGCACTAGGTTTGTATAAGGCAGCAGTTTTAGCTAAAGAACATGAAATGTATGAGGATGCTTATGATTTTTACACTTCATTGTTAAATAAGTATCCTAATTCTGATATTGCTCTTAAGGCAGTTAGGGAAAAAGAATTATTAAGTGAGTATGATTCTTCTGATTCTAGGGCATTGGTTTATGTTAATAATGAAGAGTATTTTGTTGAAGTAATTGATTTTAAAAAACCTGATAAAGATGATTTAAGTGCTGTTTTGAGAATTAAAGGAGAAACTCTTAATGTAGAAGAAACTTTGGGATTAGGGGAAATTTATCAAGTAGGAAAGGAAACAATTCAGATTAAGGAAATCAAAGATGAGTATATTTTAATTGAATATACTGAGAAAGTAGAAAATACTGAGAAAATCAGAAGCAAGAAACTGCTGACTGGTGAGAGAGACAACCAGTTTTCTGTTAATAATTATATGATACGGCTTGTTAAAATTAATTTAAATAAACAAGTCAAGCTTTCTATTGAACCTAAAGCAAGAGGGCCTAGGACAGAATCTGATTTTACATTTAAAATAGGAATTGAAAAAAGAGGAATTGATTTAAGCCCTGACAAGACCAAGGAAAGGATTGAGGAATTAGATGAAAAAATTGAAAAATGGGATTCTATAAATGATAGGTTAGGAAATGCTGTTAAAGCATTGAAAGGAGCTTGTTTTGCCACTTCTGCAATGCTTACTGTCAAGAACTTGTTTTCAGGAGTTGGCGGGGAGTCAATGGCAAGACAAGAAGTAATGACTGCTTCTGGTGGTTGGAATGATTATTGTGAAAATCTTGTGAACAAAGCAAGTTATACAAGTGTTCAAAGCTGTTTAGTTGATAAAAATGATGATATAGAAGCTGATGTTAAAGCATATGCAGAGAAAATAAGTGATGTTAATGCAGAATTAGAAAAAATTCAAAATAAGGTGGGCGTTGATAAATCAGATTTCTTAGATATGCAAGGGCAGGTTGATGCAAAACATGTTGAAGGCAATTTTAGTTTAGAATATAAAAAGTTTTGCAATGATAAATCCGGAAACATACAATTAAATGATGCTAGTAAAACTACAATGAATTTTGGTTCTGGAGGTTCTGGAACTAATATTTGTGATATGGGCAGTTTTGAGCAGCAAAGAGATATTATGAGAGATAAAATGATTTTAGATTCTGTTGATACAAATTCAAGGTTATATAATATATCTTATAATAATTTGCAAAAAACTTTAGGTTCTGCTAAAGAATATTATGATTATGAACAAAAAAAGCTTGTTGCTGATAATCTCTCTAAGCAGTATAATCTTGGTATTAGGTCAATAAATCCTATTGGGGATAATATTGCTTATGCAGATGTTAAGACTGTAACTTCATCTGAAGCTGGGAATCATCAGGTTTATAGTAATTTTAAAGCAAATGATGATGTTGTTCGTGTTTTTATTCCTGCTGCTCAGACTTTTGGAAATCAGAAGTTTGAAGCTCCTGCTGAAATAGCTGGAAAAGAAGTTATTGTAAAAGTTAAAGATAATGGGCAAGGAATTTATAGTCCTGATATTAGTGAAAAAGGAGGGGTTTATCTTGTTGAAGGAGGTAAGCAAGTTAGTGCTAGTGCAATAAATAATGTAACTGATTATATGAGTTTAGCAAAAATTTCAAGAATCAAGGAAGCTGATTCAAAAGCATATATTAACCCAATTATCAACAAGCATAATTTGAAAGTTAAGTATTTTGAAAGAGCCCCTTATAAAGGAATGCCTTCTTTTGTTCCTTTTGATACTAAGGAAGGATGGTATGTTCAGATGACTTATGTTTTGTCAGGATTTGGAAAACCTTATGATGAGTCTGGAAGAGCTGTTAATTATTATATTTGCAATGTTGGCGGAAACGGGATTCCTGAATTTAAGAAAAGCGGGGATGATATTTGCAGGTATTATAATGGGAATACTGCTGATTTGAATTTTCCTGGAATGAGTTCAGGAGATTCAAGAATGCTAGTTTCAAGAGCTCAGCAAGCTATTTCTGAAGCAGGAAGGCAGTATGGAAAAGATAAAATCAAGATTGGAGGAGAGGTTTTTGATTCTGCAATTGATTTTGGAGGTGAAGAAGGAAGGTGCACTGATTTTATGAGCCCTGATGATTGTAATTTATTATTTAATGTGTGCGACCCTGTGATTTGCCCTGCTTCAAGATGTGATTTAGGCGGCAAGTACAGAGTTGATAATGTTATTCAATCTGGAATAATTGGAAGCTTGTTGCTTTGTCTTCCTAATGCAAATGAGGGAATAAAAGTTCCTATTTGTCTTTCAGGAGTTCATGCAGGAATTGATGGTTATTTAAGTATTTTAAAATCAGCTAGAGAGTGCTTGAATGAGAGCTTAGAAACAGGAAGGCACGTTGGGATTTGTGACGAAATTACAAGCATTTATACTTGCCAGTTTTTCTGGAGACAAGCAAGCCCTTTTTTAAATGTCTTAATTCCTAGAATAGCTGAGACCTTTTACAAGCAGGGGGCTCGTGGTGGAGGAGAATATTTGACTGTCCAGTCTGCGTGGGATAATACTCAGGCCTCAATTAATTATTTTAAAAATGATTATGCTGTTAATTCTATGGAAGCATTTAATAGAAGGTCAACAGATAGTATTGGTGATGATGTTTGCAAGTCTTTTATGTCTATTAGATATCCTAATTCAGGGGATTTTTTTGATGACTTAATAGAACCTGATAGCCCTGTTCAGTATCATGCTTGGTTTAGTGAAGATCCATTAACAACAGCAACAATTCCTGCAACTTCTCATTATAAGGTTTATTATCATATTTATGCTGGAAAAGATCAGGGAGCACAATATGTTGTTTACTTAGAGGATTTGCCTGAATCGAATTATATACACTCTTCTGGAAGATATATTGTTGATACAGGTTATGCCCCAAGAGGAGGAAGTGTTGATAAAGCAGAGGATTTTACAACTGTTGCTGGTTACAAGCAGTTGTGTATAAGTGTTAATGGGCAGGAAGAGTGCGGATTTGGAAAAGTTTCAACTTCTTATTTTGTAAATACTTTGTCAGATATGTATGCAGAAGAGCAATTAAAAACAGGCATTGAAAAAGAGAGTGAGTGTATTGCAGGAACTGCTTCATTCATAAGCTTGGCTCAGCCAAATTTGCAAGCAGGTTTAGGAGATGTTGTTCAGCCTGATTTATATAATTCGGGAATTATTAGGGTTTGTTCAACTGAAAATCCTGGAAAACAAGTTATGGATAATGGAATGTATGATACAACTGCTTCAACTTATGATAGGTGGAAAGATGTTGGTTATTGTGATGATTCTAAAATAAGATGCTGGGTTGATACAGATAGTGTTAAGAATGTTGTTAAAAATACTGATACAGAAGACAGGATTTTGCAAGAATTTGACTTGTCAATTTTAGGTGAAGAAGGAATTTTAGGTAATGATATTAGTATTGGGCTTGCAAGCGAGGGCGAGAAGTTTGTTGATAATTTAGAAACAGTTAAAAAAGAAAATATACCTTCTTCTGAAAAGATTTTAGGAATCATACAAAAACTTGAAAAATTGTCAAATGCAGGAATTAATAATAATTTTAGAGCAAGAGGATTGTATTTATTAGCTAGATTATATGGTGCTCTTGCAAAAAAAGAACTTCCTGAAAAGAAGAAGATTGATGAGCCTCCAGAAGTTGATAAACAAGAATTAGAAAGAAGAAATTTAGAAATAAGAAAAGTAGAAATTGAAGGTGAATTGTCACGATTTCCTGATGGAGCTAGTTATGATGAACCAATTCAAGAAGAGATTAATAAATTAAAAACAGAATTAAGTGAGATTAATGAAAAATTAGGAATTATTGATGAACAAGAAGATGCTGCTGCAAGTGGTGCAGAAGTTTCAACAGATGTTGCGACTTCTGAAGGATATGAAGTTATTGAAAAGGTTGTTATAGTTTATGATAAAAATTTATTAACAGAAGAAGAAATAAAATTTTATATAGGAAAATGGGGAGAGGCAAGTGCATTAACTTTAAGTTCAGATGGTTTTGCATATATGGAAGATGAGAAAAAAGGTTTAGTTAAGTTTGATGATAAGGTTTGGAATTATAAAATTTCTTTTGATAATGAGGATGCTACTATTGAATTAGTTGAACAGTAGGTAAATATCCAAAACATAGGTTTCACAAAATGGCTACGAGTATATCATTAAGAAGTTTAATTGTAATTGCTCTTGCAATTGTTATGGTTATTACTGGAATTGTTTTATTAGGCAACTTAAGTAAGCTAAGAGATGCACTTCCAGATTATCCGATTCCTGAAGATGAGATTCATGCAGAAGTTTTTCCTGCAAGTTCTCAAGAAGGAACTTTGTTTTTAATTAAGGCTGTTTATCCAGTTGATAGAGAGCAGCAGGACCTGATTTTAATGATTAAAAAAGGGAATAATGTAGGAAGTGTTTATCTTTTTGATGATGGGAAGCATTATGATAATGGTGTTAATGATGGGGTTTATGTTGGATTTTTTGATTCTTTAGGAAAACAAGAAGGAGTTTATGATATTATGAATAAAAAAGATGTTTTAGCAAGTTTTGAGATTTCTAATGATAAGTGCGAGATAATTGTTGGAAATTCTAATGATGATAATATCAATTTTGTGGTTTTGCCTTCTGGATATGATGACTATGAAGAGTTTAAAAGCGATGCGAAAAGACTTATTGCAGGAGGAAATTCTTTGTTGTATGTTGAGCCATTTAAATCAAATCAAGACAAGTTTTCATTTTCAACTGTGGAAACAAATCAGGACTTAGGATGTGAAATTGGTTGTCATGGTATTGAGACTCTTGTTTGTTGTGATAATGAAATTGTTAAGCAAGAAGCTTCAAAATGTCATCATGATAATGTCTTTGTTTTAATAAATAGTAATAAGTTGTGTGGTTCTGCATCTTCTTATGCTAAAGTTTGTGCTAAACATGAGGATGCAAAGCTTATTTTAATGCATGAATTAGGTCATACTTTTGCAGGTTTAGCAGATGAATATGTTTATTCAGATTATTATGGAAATTATAGTATAGGAAAAATAAGTAAACCAAATTGTGATTCTGAAGGATGTTTAAAATGGAATAATATTACAGATAGTTGTTTTGAAGGATGTACATATTCTACTTTATATCGGTCTTCTGAAAAAAATTCAATTATGTATGATTTGTATCCTGAATTTAATCAAGTTTCTGCACTTCATATAGAAAAGTTAATTCAAAATTATATTAAAATTGAAAAAGAGGTTGAGGAAAGTATTCCTGTTAAGAAAAGTTATTTTATTGGTCTTGATTATAAAAATGAGAATATTGAAATAGATGAAATAATATTAAAGCCAATCAAGTCTGAAATAGGTTATAAAGAATCAGATTATAAAGCAGAAATTAGTAATGAAAATGGGGGGGTTGTTTTTGAAACAAATGTTTTTGTTCCAAATGAGCTGCTTCCAATTCCTGGAACTTTTTCAAGGCCTGTGATTGAAAATCAGGTGCATTTTTATTTTATGCTTCCTTATTTTAGAGAATCTAAGACTTTAATAATTTATAAAGGGGATAAACCAATAGCTAGGGAAAGTTTAGCTTTTTTTTCTGAAGTTTGTGGGAATAATGTTTGTGAATTAACTGAGACTCACTTTACTTGCCCTGATGATTGTTCTATTAGTGATGATTTCTGTGAAACCAACCCGTGTGATCCTGATTGTCCAGGCCAGGAAAAATGTGAAATCTCTAGGAAAACCAGGCAGGGATTGTTTATTGGTCTGATTATCGGAGCTTTATTGTTGATAATAATCGCAATTATTAGAGTTAAGAAATCTGATAAGTTTAAGGATTGATTTTTTCTGAATTTTTTAAAATTGTTTTTTAAAAATAATATGCAGGGAAGAGGATTTGAACCCCTGTAGGCACTAAGCCACTGCGGCCTAAACGCAGCCCATTTGACCACTCTGGCATCCCTGCGAGATTGTGAGATAGAAAAGTTAATTTTTATGTGTATAAAAAGGTTCTGATTACATGATTTTAAAGTTTTTAAGAAAAAAGATCAAATCTTTCAAGAAATTCTTTTAATGCTTTAAAATATGGTTCTTGCTTTTCTGAACATAATTTTTTCCACATTCTTGTATTAAAACCTGGATGAAATTTCCAAATATAACTTGGATGAGGCAAGATTAATGTAGGAATAACTAACTCAGGAATTTCGTCACAATATAATATCTTTTTTTCAACTTCAGAAAGCTTTTGTTCTTTAAAATTTTTTGGAAATAAATATTCATAAACTGTTGGTCCAAATGCAACCATTGATACTGGATTAAATTCTGTTATTTGTTTTTTAAATACTTCAAAGCAATTTTGATATTCTTGAATAGAAGGAGTCCTGTCTTTTGGTAAAAGACATTTAAATAAATTAGTTAGATAAATATCATTAAAATCTAAATTACAATATTGCAGCATTCTTTCTAAGATAATTCCAGTATTTCTTTGTCTTAATGCTGCTAGATAACCTCCAAAAAACTCTGTGGTTTCATTATCAGAACGATGAAGAACAAACATGATTTTTGTTTTAACTGATGCGTTTCCTTCTAATCCAAAATTAAAACCATAAGCTTCTTTACATAAATTACATTCTTTCATAAAAATTGTTTGAAAAATAATATTAAAAGTATTTGTATTAAGGGATGGTTATTAAGAAAACCTTATTTTTCCTTGCCCTTCTTTTTTTTAGATTTTATTTCAGCTTCTTTTATTCTGAGTTTTTCTTCTAATCCTAATTTATCTAATAATTCTTTGTATCTGTTTCTTATTGTTACTTCTGTGATTCCTGCAACGTCTGCAACTTCTCTTTGAGTCTTTTTTTCATCATTTAATAATGCTGCTACATAAAGTCCTGCTGCAGCAATTCCTGCAGGGCCTCTTCCTGAGGTAAGTTCAGAACCTTCTGCTTTTTTTAAGATTTTAAGGGCCTCGTTTTGTGTTTTTGGTGAAAGCTTAAGAACAGATGCAAATCTGTGAATGTAATCTTTAGGAGATGATGGTGTTACTTTTATTCCTAATTTTCTTATAATGAATCTGTATGTCCTTCCTATTTCTTTTCTTTCTACATCTGAAGCTGCAGAAATTTCATCTAGAGTTCTTGGGATATCGTAAGAACGGCATGCAGCATAAATACATGCAGCAATCACAGATTCCATTGACCTTCCTCTTACGAGCCCTCTTTGCAAAACAAACTGGTAGATTCTTGAAGCTTCGTCTTTTACAACTTCTGGAAGATTAAGGAAACTTGCAACTCTTCTTAATTCAGCCATTGCTAATCTAAGGTTTCTTTCAATTGAAGTTGAGACTCTTTCCTGCCATTTTTTAAGTCTTAAGAATTTTCTTGTAGAGCCAGCATCTAACCTGTAGATATCAGAAATTTCACCTACATTAGTAGTAAGTCCTTTATCAAATTTTTGCATTGATAATGGTGCTCCGCCACGCCCTTTTTTATCTCCAGAATCAAAACTTCCTTGGAGTTCCTGGCTGGTATCAACCATTTTTTCTTCTACAACAGTTCCACAATCATTACAGAAAACTTCTCCACGTTGTTCATCCCAAGTTAGGTTAATTCCTCCGCACTCAGGACATCTTTTAACAGCAGCCATTTTAATGAAATAAAGTTAGTATAATTTTGATATATAAAGGTTTAGCAATATTTATAAATCAAAATGGGAAAGCTTTATAAAGGTTTTGGTAAGTTTGGTTCTGTAGAAAGTTTCTTTAATAAAAGCCACCTCTAATTTACAACTAAAAGAAGAGGTGGTTAAAATGAGAAAGATAAACTTCTATAAAAAGCTTATTGCTAGGATAAAATCAATGGTTAGAGCTGCTAGAGTGCCTAGAAGCTTTAGCAAAAAGAACAATAATGTGTTTTCTAATGAGAAGCATATCATTATGAATGTTTTAATGCAGTTAGAAAAAAAGCATTATCGCGATATGCCTGCATTTCTGAAGCTGTTGCAAATAGAAATAGGATTAAAAAGAATACCTTGTTTTTCGACGATAAACAAGTTTGTTTTAAGAGTTAAAGCCTTGTGGTTAGAGCAATTAATAGCAAGAATTGTTAAATCAGAACAGACCTGCTTAGTAGCTATTGATGGAACAGGATTCAGCCTGAACTTTAGAAGCCCTTATTTCTCAGTTATAGCAGGAGAAAGAAACCAGTTCATGCAATGTGTTGCAGCAGCAAGTATTGGTCCCAGATTAATAACTGCTGCAAGATTGAGAAGAAAAAAGAGAAATGAAAATATAGATGTTCCTTATCTTATGAAACAATCAGCTAAGCAATTAAAAATTGATTATTTCTTAGCAGATAAACTTTATGACTCAAGAAAGAATCATGAAAGAGCAAGGAGTTATGGAGCAAAATTCATAGCACCTATAAGAAAAACTCCAAAAAATGGAACTAAGATATGGGGGAACAGCAGGAGAAAGCTAGCGAAAAATTTCCCTCGAGAAATCTATAATCAAAGATCTATAATAGAAGGGATATTCTCAGTCATTAAAAGGCGATATGGATGTGTAGTTTATGCTAGAAAATTCCATGCTCAGAAGAATGAGATCTTATTTAGAATTATTGCTTATAATATGGAAAGAATAGTAAATCTCTTGCTTTTAGAGATTTACTTTCTACAGAACCGGTAAGTTTAAAACCCTGCTGTTTGTCTTAATTCTCTCACTGTATAAACTTCTCCTGCTATTAAATCATATTTTTTTATTGCTAGTAAATCCTTACATGCTCCTATAGAGTTCCCAGGCGTAAATGCTGGTAAAGCGTTTGGTTTGGGATTTGAAAGATTACAATTTCCTTTTTTAGTTGGAGGACAGGCCACACATAAAAAATCTAATCCCCCTACTTGTAATCTTATTTCTTGAGCAGGATTTTTAAATAATCTTTTAAGTTTTAGTATGGCATCAATAAAAGGATTTCTAAAATTTGTTGTATACTTTCTCCATTTTAAATAATTTGCAACTTCACTAAAATCAGTTTTTGTTACATATTTTGCACTGTCTAAGTGATGTGTTCTTAAATCTAATATCATTTTAAATATAGAATTTATTCCTTTATCAAAACAGCTTGAATCATGCCTTCTTGACCTGGACGGTTTGTAATTTTGGCTTTGCCTAATTCTGTTTCGATAATTGCAGATTTAACAAGAACATTTTGTCTAGCTAAGAAACGATTGCTAGGAGTTTCTAAAACATTTATTATTTTTGCTTTTTTTGATTTTTTTGTTTCAGGGTCAATTACGTTTGCATTATTATCTCTTAATAAAACTGTTTTTTTATTTCCACCCCTGCCTCTAAGTGTTTTTTGTTTTTTATCTCTAAGCTTGACTTTTCTTTCTATTCCTGGAAGAGAGTGTTTTTTCTTTTTTCTAAAGTCTCTGTACTTTCCTCCTGTAAGTTTTCTTCCTTTTACCATGAAAGGTTGGAGAAAATTTTGTATTTAAAACTTTCTATTTGATTGAATTTTAAAGAAATGGCTTAATTAAAATATTGTCGATTTTTGTAAAAACCCCTATACCAGATAAAATAGACATACACTAGAATATATATAATCAACCAGGTGATCCAGAAACTTGAAAAATTGTAAATTATGTTTATGATGTTATCAATTAATAAATAAACTAAGTAGATTGTAAAAACATAAAACCCCCATTTTTTATATTTAAAAAGCCCAATTAATGATATAATAATTAAGATATTAAAAATATAAAATTTCCAAGAAATAGTGAGGTTTTTAAGGGTTCCTAAAACTAGTGAGGCCCCAATTAAAGTTGCAAATCCTAAGATAAATAGTATTAGGATAATCCAGGTGCCTCTTCTGATATCTTTTTTACTATCTTTCATAAATAAATCTAGTTAATTAATGTTTTAAAGGTTTTTATTTATCTAAAAATCATAGAAATGTTTTTAAACTAATTAACCAAAATAAGTTTATGGTTAGTGGAATTGAGAGGCCATTAGATGTTTTGAACAATGCCAAAGGAAAAGAGGTACTTGTTCAATTAAAAAACAACAAGCAGATGGTCGGAACTCTTTTAGCATTTGACATACATATCAATGTTGTGTTAGATAATGCTAAGGAAGTTGTTGACGGAGAAAGTAGAAGGAGCATGGGGTTGACCTTTTTAAGGGGCGATACTATAATTTTTATTTCTCCTGCTAGTATGGCTAAACAAGAGGCGTAGAAGTTGAGCGTTAGACCTTTTTAGATTCGCACGGTCGTGGATTCTTAGGTGCTTAAAATTAGTTGGGCTTAGAAGGGTTGTTCTTATTTATGTTATTATATATGAGATAATTAATATTAGAACAATAAAATAATAAAGAGTCCAGAATATTGTGTACTTTTTCCTATTAAATTTTTTATTTTTAGTAAACATCTATGATGGCCAATAAAGTTTTAGTTTTCTAACCTTATCTAATCCTAAAATTAATTCTAATAAGTGTAATGAAAAGTCATAAAAAATCATTATTAGTGATATGTAAAGGAGTAATTGTTTCCTCTTAAACCTCTACTTTATCAAAATCATTTGATATTGCTGTTTTTTTGAATATTTTTTTAGCTTGTTTTAGAAAAATATTTGATTTATGTTCATGTCTTTGAGAAAAATGTGTAAGAATTAATTTTTTGACTTTTGCTTTTTTCGCAATTTCTGCAGCTTGTGCTGCTGTTAGGTGATTGTATTGCTTTTCAAGCTCTTTTTCTTTATTAGTGTATGTTGATTCTATTATCGCCAAGTCAGAATCTTTTGCAAATCTGGCTGCATTATTGCAAGGTTTTGTATCAAAAATAAAACTTATTTTTTTGCCCTTTTGGAGATATGTGATTTGGTTTGGTTTTATTGTTTTTTTATTTAATTTAATTGTTTTTCCCTTTATTAGTTGTGATAGTTTTTGTTTATCTTTATGGGCTATTCTTAATTTTCTTAATTTTGATTTATTAATTCTTAATTTATCTTTTTCTTTAAATATGTAACCGTTACAGGGAGGTCCGTGTTTTAAAGGAAAGGCAATAAGTTTAAAATCACTTGTTTTTAAAAATTCTCCTTTAACTTCATACACTTTTACTTTTATTTTTTTTATTGGAATAAATATTCTGAAAAGTTCTTTTATGAATTTTTTTGTTCCTTTAGGGCCATATATTTGAAGAGTTTTATTATAATCATTTAAAGCTAGTGTTTGAAATAATCCCGGTAATCCTAAGATATGGTCTCCGTGCCAGTGAGTAATTAATAAGTGTGTTATTTTGCAAGGGCTTATTTTAGCTTTTCTAAGTTGTCTTTGTGTTCCTTCGCCACAATCTATAAGGATATTATTAGATTTATAACTAAGTAATATTGATAAATGATTTCTTGTTGCAGTTGGGACGACTGCGCCTGTTCCTAAAAAGGTTATTGGGATTTTCATATTAAAAGACAACTACGTTTTCTTTTATAAGCTTTCCTTTAAAAAGATATGTTGATTTAAATAGGTTTTTGATTCTTTTAGAAGCTAAAAAAGCTTAAAAAGGTGTAGATATTTGTAATAAGATGAAAAAAAAGAGCACAGTTTTTGTAATTAGTATATTAATGATATA
>Ga0315550_1000248_pt1 | contig 32762 bp, 29 predicted proteins | sample SalMarSW160190MG_2_FD_203100 | JGI IMG/M metagenome (GOLD analysis project Ga0315550, IMG submission 203100) | Salt marsh sediment microbial communities from the Plum Island Ecosystem LTER, Massachusetts, United States - Salt Marsh Sediment SW1601-90 ...
ACTCCGGCTCCGCCATCGGCCAGCACTGGATGTACCACGGCGAGCACGCCCTCGTGATCTTCGACGACCTCTCCAAGCAGGCGGTGGCGTACCGTGAGATCTCGCTGCTGCTGCGGCGTCCCCCGGGCCGGGAGGCCTACCCCGGGGACGTGTTCTACCTGCACAGCCGTCTCCTGGAGCGCTGCGCCAAGCTGTCGGACGACCTGGGCGGCGGTTCCCTCACCGGGCTCCCGATCATCGAGACCAAGGCCGGTGACGTCTCGGCCTACATCCCCACCAACGTGATCTCGATCACCGACGGCCAGATCTTCCTGGAGACCGACCTGTTCTTCTCCGGGATCCGCCCCGCCATCAACGCCGGCATCTCGGTTTCCCGGGTCGGCGGCAACGCCCAGATCCGGGCGATGAAGAAGGTGGCCGGCCCGCTCCGGCTCAATCTCGCCCAGTTCCGTGAGCTGGAGGCCTTCGCCGAGTTCGGCTCCGAGCTGGACGCCGCCTCCCTCGCCCAGCTGGAGCGGGGCCGCCGAGTGGTGGAGGTCCTCAAGCAGAAGCAGTTCAGCCCGATGCCGGTCGAGGAGCAGGTGGCGGTGATCTACGCCGTCACCGAGGGCCTCTTCGACGACATCAACGTTGACGCGATCCTGCCGGCGTCGGGGGAGCTGAGCACCTTCCTGCGGTCGCGGTTCTCGGGCCTGCTGGCCCAGATCGCCGACGGCGGCGAGCTTCCCGAGGAGGATCTGCAGGGCGCCATCGGTCAGTTCAAGGCGGCCCGGGTCGCCGGTGAGGAGAGCTAGCTGCCATGGCCTCGGCCGAGCTCCGACTGATCCGGCGGCGCATCCGCAGCGTCCAGTCGACCATGAAGATCACTCGCGCCATGGAGCTGATCGCCACCTCACGTATCGCCAAGGCGCAGGTGCGGGTGGCGAACTCCCAGCCCTACGTCGCCAAGATGACCGAGGTGATCCGCAACATCGCCGCCGCCTCCGGGGGGTTGCGCCACCCGCTGCTGGAGCGCCGGGAGGTCCACTCGGTCGGCCTGACCATCGTCACTTCGGATCGGGGGCTGGCGGGCGGTTACAACACGTCGGTCATCCGGCTCGCCGAACGGGCCCTGCTCGAACATCGTCACCAGGGGCGGGAGGTCCGCCTCTACGTGGTGGGGAAGAAGTCACAGTCCTACTTCCGCTACCGCCGTTACCCGATCGAGCGCACCTTTCTCGGCGTCACCGACGCCCCGACCTACGGCGACGCCCGTGCCATCAGCGAGATCCTGATCGACGAGTACCAGGGGGGCCGGGTCGACGCGGTCGAGGTGTACACCACCCGCTACGTCTCGGCGCTCACCCAGACCCCGATGCGCTGGCCGCTACTGCCGATCGAGCCGCCCGATCTGACGGCCCACTCCCAGGCGGAGCTGGGCGCCGCCTACACCTTCGAGCCCTCGCCCGAGGAGATCTTGGGCCGGCTCCTGCCGCGCTACCTGGAGGGCAGCGTGTTCGGGATCCTGCTGGAGGGCTCGGCCTCCGAGCACGCCGCCCGGCGCCGGGCGATGAAGGCGGCCACCGAGAACGCCGAGGAGTTGACCCGGCTCCTCACCCGGCAGGCGAACCAGGCCCGCCAGGCGGAGATCACCACCGAGATCTCCGAGATCGTGGGTGGCTCCGAGGCCTTCACGCAGGGGTGAGCGAGCGTGCGAAGAACAGACACGACGAAGGATGACGGAGAAGACAAGTGACCACTACCAGCACCCTGCCTGCGGGCCGCATCGTCAAGGTGGCGGGTCCGGTCGTCGACGTGGAGTTCCCGCCGGATTCGCTTCCCGAGATCATGTATGCCCTCGACATCGAGTTCGAGGTCGGCGGCGAGGCGCGGTCGGTCATCGCCGAGGTGGCCCAGCACCTGGGCGGCAACACGGTGCGGGCCATCGCCATGGCGCCCACCGAGGGATTGGTGCGGGGGGCGACGGTCCGCAACACCGGCCGCCCGATCGCGGTCCCGGTGGGTGACCAGACCCTGGGCCACATCTTCAACGTGTGGGGCGACTCGCTCGACGCCCCCGACCTCGAGTTCACGGGGGAGTGGTGGCCGATCCACCGCAAGCCGCCCGCCTACGAGGACGTGGAGCCCACCAAGCAGATGTTCGAGACCGGGATCAAGGTCATCGACCTGCTCTGCCCCTACGTGCGGGGCGGCAAGATCGGCCTCTTCGGCGGCGCCGGCGTCGGCAAGACGGTGCTGATCCAGGAGATGATCAACCGGGTCGCCACCCAGCACGGCGGCGTCTCGGTGTTCGCCGGGGTGGGGGAGCGGACCCGTGAGGGCAACGACCTCTTCCTCGAGATGCAGGAGTCGGGCGTGCTGGAGAAGACGGCGCTGGTGTTCGGCCAGATGGACGAGCCGCCGGGGGTGCGGCTTCGGGTGGCCCTCTCGGCGCTGACGATGGCCGAGTACTTCCGGGACGTGGAGCGCCTCGACGTGCTGCTGTTCATCGACAACATCTTCCGTTTCACCCAGGCCGGCGCGGAGGTCTCGACCCTGCTCGGCCGTATGCCGTCGGCGGTGGGTTACCAGCCGACGCTGGCCGGGGAGATGGGGGCACTCCAGGAGCGCATCACGTCGCTGAAGGGCCGCTCCATCACCTCGCTGCAGGCGATCTACGTGCCTGCCGACGACATCACCGACCCGGCGCCGCACACCGCCTTCTCCCACCTCGACGCCACCACGGTGCTGTCGCGGCCGCTGACCGCCCTCGGTATCTACCCGGCGGTCGATCCGCTCGACTCGACGAGCCGGGCGCTCGATCCGCAGATCGTCGGCGACGAGCACTACGGGGTGGCGACCCAGGTGCAGCAGATCCTGCAGCGCTACAAGGACCTGCAGGACATCATCGCCATCCTCGGCATCGACGAGCTGTCGGAGGAGGACCGTCTCACCGTGTCCCGGGCCCGTCGTATCCAGCGATTCCTCTCCCAGCCGATGTTCGTCGCCGCCCAGTTCACCGGGCAGGACGGTGTGTATACGCCGCTGGAGGAGACGATCGCCTCGTTCAAGGCCCTCATCGGCGGCGAGCTGGATCACCTGCCGGAGCAGGCCTTCTACATGGTGGGCGGCGCCGAGGACGTCCAGCGCCGGGCGAAGGAGATCGAGGCGGCCTGATGGACGACCTTCCCCTGTTCTCGGTCGACGTCGTCACCCCCGAGTCGGTGGTGTGGCAGGGCGACGCCCAGATGGTGATCGCCCGCACCACCGAGGGGGAGATCGGGATCCTGGCCGGCCACGAACCGACGATGGCGGCGCTGTCGACCGGGGTGGTGGAGATCCGGGGCGAGACGGGGACGACGCTGGTCGGCATCCACGGCGGGTTCCTGCAGATCTTCCAGAACCAGGTGACGCTGCTCACCGACCGGGCCGAGATCAGCGACGGGGGCCGGGCGGGGGCGGCGCGCCTCGCCGAGGAGCTGAGGGGTCTCGAGATTCCCGATTGAGGACGGTTAGCGGACCGTCACGAGTTCGAGCGTTGCGGTCGCGCCGGCTGGGAGCTGCCTGAGCTCCCAGCCGTCGGCCGCGGCGATCCCGGAGTCGGTGGACGCCTCGAGAATCGGATCGCCGGTCGGGTAGCGCACGGTCAAGCCCGAGACCGGGGCGTTGCCCTCATTGGTGACCGTCACCGTATACCGGCCCCCAACGTCACCCGGCCCAAGCCGGGTGGAGGAGGCGATGACGACGGAGGGTTCCGTGTCGGACAGGTTCGGTGTCTGGCCGGTCGCGGGTGTGCCATCGATCGTGAGCATCGCCAGGATGGCGACGATCGCGACGATGGGGCGGCGGCCGGGGACGGTGAGGTTCATGGGGCTATCGTGGTGCTGCCACTCTCAGTAGTCAACGGCAAACGGGGAGTGTTTTCAGGCTCTCCGGCGGGCTAGTCACTGGCTAGTTGCTGCCGTTGAGGGAGAGCACGAAGGCGTCGACCTGGGCGGACAGCCCACGGCCGACGGCATCGGAGACGATCGTGAAGAACAGGGTGGAGAGCACCCCGACCGATTCGATGGCGAGGGTCACCGTGACCGACGTCGAGCCGTCGGGCTCGGCGGCGAGTTCGGCGGTGAGGTCCCCGGCGACCTCGCTGCCGTCGAGCCGGAACCGCATCATCCGGTCGGGTTCCGACTGCACCACGGTGGCCGAGCCGAGGAAACTGCGGGGCCCGATCACCGTCTTCCAGCGGTAGGAGCGGAGCCGGCCGTCCTCGTCGTGCTGCGGATCCCACACTTCCTCGATCGGACCGATGGCGGCCCACGTCGCGGCGTCCTGGAGGCGCTGCCAGACGGTGTGGGCGGGCGCCGCGGCAACGGCTCGGTGGGTGAAGCGCGACTTCGGCATCGGTCCCGGGAGCATAGTGGGCGCCCGCGGCATGGCCCGTCGCCGAGGTGATGCAGGCTCTCCCGGGGTATCCTGTCGCAGCTCATGCGACGGCGTTTCCTGCTCTCGGTTCTCGTAAGTGATCTGCTGGCTCTGGCGGTGGCCTTCGTCATCGCAGGCGCGATCGTGTTCGGCAAGCCGCTGCCATGGGACGCCCACCCCGGCCCGAACGCGTCGCTGGGGCCGCTCATCGGCCTGGTGACCGCCGGACTGCTGATCGGTTCCTACCTGAGCGTCCAGATGTGGGCCCAGGGGGCGCCTCGCCCCTCCTACGGGCGGGCGCTGACGATCCTCGGGTTCGAGGCGATGTTCGCCGCGGTGGGCGTGGTGCTGTTTCGCCCCTACTTCTCCCGGTCGTTCCTGGCGGTGACGCTCGTGGTGTGGCTGGCGGGGGCGAGCGTGCATCGGGCGGTCCGGCGGCGCCGGCCGTGGACGGAGGCGCTGCTGCTCATCACCCCCGAGAAGGGGCTCATCGACGACCTGCGCGACGCAGCCCACGCCGACGTGATCGGGGTGTTCGACCCGTCCGACGAGCCGCCGAGCGAGCCGGTGTTCGGCTGCACGTTGGTGCCCGATCTGCGGCCGGTGATGGCGGATCGTATGGCCCAGTACATCTCGTCGTGGAACCTCGCCGGATATCCGGTGCGGGCGTTGTCGACCGTGTACGAGGAGCACACCGGACGCCTTCCCATGGTGCACCTCGCCGAGGGGTGGGAGCTGTCGGCCCCGGTGGCGAGGAACGAATACGCCGCGGTGAAGCGGGGGGTCGACGTGGTGTTGGTCATCGCCACGGCACCCATCTGGATCGCACTGGCCGCGTTGCTGTGGGTGGTGGTGTGGCTCGACTCGAAGGGGCCCGCCATCTACCGGCAGGAGCGGGTGGGCCGGAACGGTGATCTGTTCACCCTCTACAAGTTCCGCACGATGGTCAACGACGCCGAGAACGACGGCCCCCAGTTCACCACCGTGGGCGACTCGCGGCTCACCCGGTCCGGACGCGTGCTGCGCCGGTTCCGCATCGACGAGATCCCGCAGTTGTGGAACGTGTTGAAGGGAGAGGTGAGCCTGGTGGGGCCCCGGCCGGAGCGCCCGGTCTTCACCGAGCAGTACGAGCACTCCATCCCGTTCTACGGCTACCGGCATCTCGTGCGTCCCGGGTTGACCGGGTGGGCGCAGGTCAACTTCGGCTACGCCGACAACGAGCGCGACACCATCGAGAAGCTGACCTACGACCTCTACTACATCAAGCACATGTCCCCGTGGCTCGACTTCCAGATCCTCGGCCGCAGCCTGTGGACGGTGCTGAGCGGCTTCGGAGCCCAGTAGCGGGCTGCCCTCCTGCCGTCCGCCCTGGTCTCTTCTGTCGTCCCCCCTGGGATCAGGGGGGACCGGGGAGGCGCCAGCGAAGCTGGCGTTCGACCCGAGGGGGGTCGCGGTGGGGGACTGTGGGGTGACCCTCCCCGAATCACTTCGCCTTCGGCTCGTTCTTCGACCCTCCCTGCACAGCAGGGAGGGTGACAAAGGCGCACAGCAGGGTAAGTGACGATTGGCATCAGGCGCCTACTGGGGGAGCTGAGCATCGGCCTTGCCCGGCTCCCCCGGCTGCACGGACGGCGTGGACGTTGCCCGGCACCCGGACTGGCCGGCTCGTCGGGCCGGGTCGACGGTGCGGTGCGTATCGTTTGGCCCGAGCGCCGAGCACAGTCGATGGAATCGCGGATCTCGAGGAGGAGGTGAGGATGTCGTGAATGACGCACTGCAACCCGGGGAGGCTTCGGCGGCCGAGTCACGCCCGGGTGGATCCGTCGCCGGTTCCGGAGCGGTGGGACGCAGCGGTCGCGCCCGTCTCGTTGCCGAGGTGCTCGAGCGTGATCTGCTGGGCGTCGCCGAGTTCGAGGACCCCAACTACGAGTACCGGCGGCTGTTCGGTGAGCTGTGGGGTACGTTCCTGCTCGTCCTGGTCGCAGCCGGCGGAGGCGTCGTCGGGGCGCTGGAGATCGGGGGAGACATCACGCTCGGGATGAAGGTGATGGCCCCCGGTTTCATGGTGATGGGAATCATCTACTTCATGGGCACCGTGTCGGGAGCCCACCTGAACCCGGTCGTGACGTGGGCGTTCGCCCTCCGCGGCGACTTCCCCTGGAATCGTGTTGCCGGCTATGTCGTTGCCCAGTTGACCGGTGCGTTCCTCGCCGCATCCGTGCTGCAGTGGCTCTTTGGCGGGATCGTCAACGGCGCCACCGTGGTCGGGGAGGGGATCGAGCCGTGGGTGGCCATGCTCACCGAGGCGCTGCTGACGTTGGGGCTGGTCAGCGTCATCTTGGGGACGGCTTTCGGTCCTCGGAATGTGGGCGCCAACTCTGCGATCGCGGTCGGCTTCTACATCGGGCTCGCTGGCCTGTGGGCTGGGGTGGTGAGCGGCGCATCGATGAACCCGGCCCGGTCATTGGCGCCGGCGGCGATCGCCGGGGACCTCACCGACTTCTGGATCTACGTCGTCGGGCCGTTCCTCGGCGCCACCGTGGCGGCGGGTTTCGAGTACATCCTGCGTGGCAAGGCATCGGAGTCAGGTCGGCTGGCGGCGAGTGGCGTTCTCTCGGCCGGCAATCCCAGCGGCCTCTGACCGTGAGCCCGCGTCGTTGCGGGGGGTGCGAGGTCGCAGGATCCCCGCACCGTCCTATCGTTGCGGTGGACCCGGCGCTGCGCCGGGTGGGGCGGGGCGATGGGACGGCCGGCCGGCCAACCGGCCTTCGGAAGGAGGGCTGAGATGCGGACTCTGATCGTGGGCACCGGCGTGATCGGCGTCATCTACGGGTGGGCGCTGTCGGAGGCCGGTGAGGAAGTCACCCACTTCGTACGGCCCGGCAGGACGGGCATGTGCGCCGGCGGTGTCGAGCTGGACCTGCTCGACGAGCGGGAAGGGCATCCCGACGACCTCGTCACCACCTACCGGCTCAGCTGCATCGAGGACGTGTCGCCGGACGACGCCATCGAGCTGGTGATCGTGCCCACCAACTCGTATCAGGCCGAGGCGGCGCTCCGCCAACTCGCCCCCCGCTGCGGCGACGCCACCTTCCTCGTGTTCGCCGCCAACTGGGAAGGTACCGGCTTCATCGATCGACATCTGCCGCATGACCGCTACCTTCTGGGGTACCCGGACGGCGGCGGCACCCAACGCGACGAGCTGTACTGGACGAACCTCGGGCCCGAGGTCCACCTCGGCAAGGTCGAGGGCGGATCCGATGAACGACTCGCCGCCGTCTCCGCCCTCTTCGCCGGCGCCGACATGGAACCCGACGTCCAGGATCAGATCCTGCACTGGCTCTGGGTTCACAACGCCCTGGCGGTGGGACTGTGGGCCGGCTTCCCGAAGCATGACGACATGGAGGCGATGCTGCGGGACCGTGCCCTGCTGCGGGAGGGCTTCCTCTCCACCCGGGAGCTACTCGAGCTGTGCCGCCGCCGGGGCGCGGACATCAAGAAGTACCCGGACGCCCGCTACATGTCGTGGCCGCTGTGGCTCCTCATCCCCATCTTCCGTCGCCTCTACCGCAAGAACGAGAGCATGCAGCGCTACACCGCCCACGCCGCCGAAAGCCTCGCCGAGGCCAAGTACAACCACGACCAGATGCGGGCGACGGCCCGGGCGCTCGGATTCGACATGCCACACACCGACGCTTTCGCCGTCTACCTCGACGACGTCCTGATTCCCGATTGACGATCGGCGGAGGCAGCCATGAGCAAGATCGACGACTACCGAGCGCAGCTCTCCCGCCTGCCCGCCGCCGACTGGGACGCCTTCCTCGCCGAACACTCCGGGCTTCCCGGGCCCCGCGGCAACCTGGAGTTGATCCAGGCCGTGGCAGACGAGGGTGATGCGGGGCGGTTCCACCGCTACGCCGCAAGCGAGGACGAGTACTTGGCGTCGTGTGGCGCGGTCGGCCTCGGCAGAGTCCTCGCCGACGGTGACCGATCGGTCGAACCCACCCTGCACCGGCTCGCCGGCGACGAGCGATGGCGGGTCCGGGAAGCCGTTGCCATGGCGCTGCAGCGCCTCGGCGCCGTCGACGTCGACGCCATGCTCACCATCGCCGGCCGCTGGGCCGAGGACCCGTCGTGGCTGGTGCGCCGGGCCGCCGTGGCCGGCCCGTGCGAGCCGCGCCTGCTCGGCGGTCCCGAGGTGGTACGGCGGGTTCTCGATCTGCTCGATGTCGTTACCGGCGCGGTCGCCGCAGCACCGGCGGAGCAGCGGCGCCTCCCCGAGTTGCGGGCGCTGCGAAAGGGTCTCGGGTACTGCTGGAGCGTCGCCATCGCCGCCGATCCCGCCGCCGGCCTGGCCCGCTTCGCCCGCTGGCAGGAGAGCGACGACCGCGACGTGCAGTGGATCGTGCGGGAGAACCTGAAGAAGAACCGGCTCCGCAGGATCCTCGGCGCCGGGTGACGAGTCGGCTCCTCTCTTCTCGTCCCCCCTGGTCTCAGGGGGGACCGGCGAAGCGCCACCAAAGGTGTCGGCGCCACCACAGGTGGCGTTGAGCCGAGGGGGGTGTGGGTTGGGGAATGCACGGTGACCCTTCCCGGCTCAGCTCGCCTTCGGCGGCTTCGGCGACGCCTCCGCCTACGGCGGAGGAAACCTCCCTGCACAGCAGGGAGGGTGAGAGAAGAAGGGGGGTGTAGGGTCGCACTTCTCGTCCCCTCTGGTCTCAGGGGGGACCGGCGAAAGTGCCATCGAAGGAGGCGGCGCCACCACAGGTGGCGTTGAGCCGAGGGGGGTGCCGTGTCGCGGTGTTGCAGGGTGGCCCTCCCCGGCTCGTCCGGTCAGCAGGGAGGGTGTGGGGAAGGAAGGGATGCCCCGCCTCTGGGTAGGCTCCCCCGAATGAGAGGACTCGGCCCGGTCTTCGGCCTGCTCCCTGTGGTCTCCACCCTGATCGGGGGCATGGTCGGCATCCGCCTGCGGAACCGGCTCAACAGCCTCATGGCGCTCACCGGCGGGGTCGTGCTCGGTGTGGCGCTGTTCGAGGTGGCCCCTGAAGCGGTGACCCGGCTCGGCCCCTCCGCCACCGCCCCCCGCACCGTCGGGGTGGCGATGGGGGCGGGGTTCCTCTTCTTCCTGGTGCTCAGCCGACTCCTCGTGCTGCACCATCGCGACGACCCTGAAACGGCCGCCTCGCACGAACCGGTCGGGGCCCTCGGGGCAGCTGCCCTCTCGATCCACTCCCTCATCGACGGCTTCGGGATCGGGGCCGCGTTCGCCCTCTCCACCCGGCTCGGTGTGTTCATCCTGGTGGCGGTGGTCGCCCACGACTTCGCCGACGGCATGAACACCGTCACCTTCGTGCTCGCCCAGGAGGGCGACGTCCGCCATGCCCGCCGCTGGCTGGTGCTCGATGCCGTCGCGCCGGAGATCGGCGCCCTCATCGGGTCGGCGGTGGTGCTGTCCAACCACGTCTTCGGGTTGGCGCTCGGCGTCTACGCCGGCATCTTCCTCATGATCGGCGTCGGTGAGCTGCTGGCCGAAGCGCATCGGGAACCGTCCGGGATTCGGCTCGTCCTCACCGTGGTGGGGACGGCGTTCATGCTCGTCGTGTCGCTGATCGTCGGCGGCTGAACCGGTCGCGGTTCCTGCCGAGGCGCGGGACTGCGCCGTGACCCTCCCCGACTCGTTCGCCAGCTGCGCTAGCGCCTCGACGACGCCTCCGCCTTCGGCGGAGGAAACCTCCCTGCACAGCAGGGAGGGTGAGAGAGGGCACAGCAGGGAGGGTGACAGAATCGCGGAGGGGGGATCGCGTCCTTCTGTCGTCCCCCCTGGGATCAGGGGGGACCAGCGAGCGGAGTGAGCTGAGGGGGGTCGCGGCGAGGGACTGCACAGTGACCTCCCAACGAGCCGCCCCGCCTCAGTCGCTCGACAGGTCGATCCGGCGCAGCAGCATGGCGTTGACGGCGACGATGACAGTCGAGACGCTCATCAGCAGCGCCCCCACCGCCGGGGACATCACGATCCCGGCCGAGATCGCCACGCCGGCGGCGAGCGGGATCGCAATGGTGTTGTAGCCGGTCGCCCAGGCGAGGTTCTGGATCATCTTGCGGTGGGTGGCGCGCGACAGCGTGAGGGCCCCGGCCGCGTCGTCGGGGTCGTCCTCGACCAGCACCAGATCGGCGGATTCGATGGCGACGTTGGTCCCGGCGCCGATGGCGACGCCGAGGTCGGCGGCGAGCAGGGCCGGGGCGTCGTTGATGCCGTCACCCACGAATGCGGTCGGTCCTTCCCGCCGCAGCTGCTCGACGATCTCGGCCTTCTCCTGGGGAAGGACGCGGGCGTAGTAGCGATCGATGCCGAGCTCGCCGGCGACGGTGGCGGCGACGGCTTCGGCGTCGCCGGTGACCATCACCGTTGTGATGCCGACCCGGCGGAGGCGTTCCACCGTGTCACGGGCGGAGGCGCGGATCTTGTCGGCGAGGGAGATCACCGCCGCCACCTTCTGAGCGTCCATGAGCACGATGGCGCTCTCACCGCGCCGGTCGGCCGCGGCCAGCGCCTCGGTCACCTCCGGGCCGGTGTCGACCCCGAGCTCCGCCGCCCACTCCGGCCGCCCGATTCGCATTGACCGTCCCTGCACGGTGCCTTCGACCCCGCGGCCCGGCACTGCCGAGACCGACTCCGCGTTGCCGTGGCCGACTCCCGCCTCTTCGGCTGCCTCCACGATGGCGGCCGCCAGCGGATGCTCCGACGCCTGCTCCAGGGCACCGGCGGCGGCAAGGGCCCCCTGCTCGTCGATACCGTCGGTCACGATCGAGGAGACGGCAAACCGGCCTTCGGTGAGGGTGCCGGTCTTGTCGAACGCGACGAACCGGATGTTGCGGCCCCGCTCGAACGCCTCCCGGTTGCGGACCAGGATGCCGTTACGGGCCGAGACCCCGGTGGCGTTCATGTTCACCAACGGGATGGCGAGCCCGAGGGCGTGGGGGCAGGCGATCACCAGCACGGTCACGGTCCGGGACACCGCGAACCCGGTGCTCTCGGTGCTGAACACCACCCAGGCCGCCATCGTCACCGCCGCCGACCCGACCGCGATCACGGTGAGCCAGAAGGCGGCCCGATCGGCGAGGGTCTGGAAGCGACTGCGGGAGGCCTGGGCCTCCTCGACGAGGCGCATGATCTGGCTGAGGGTGGTGGCCTCGCCGATGCGGGTCAGCTCCACCCGCAACGCCCCGTCGCCGTTGACGGCGCCGGCGATGACCTCGTCCCCGGCTTCCTTGGCGACCGGGCGCGACTCGCCGGTGAGGAACGCCTCGTTCATAGACGACGTTCCCTCGGTGATGTTCCCGTCGGCCGGCACCTGCTCGCCGGGACGGATCAGGATCACGTCACCGTCGGCGAGGTCGGCGACGTCGACGTCCTCGATCGACCCGTCCGCCGCGACCCGATGCGCCACCGAGGGCACCATTTCCGCCAGATGCTCGAGGGCGTTGGAGGCCGATCGCACGCTGCGCATCTCCATCCAGTGCCCCAGCAGCATCACGTCCAGCAGGGTGGCCAGCTCCCAGTAGAAGGGCTTGCCCTGGACCCCGAGCGAGACCGCAAGGCTGTAGAAGTAGGAGACGGAGATGGCGACCGAGATCAGCGTCATCATCCCCGGTTGCCGGGCCTGGATCTCCCGCTGCCCACCCCGGAGGAAGACGCCGCCCGCGTAGACGAACAGCACCGTCGCCAGGATCGGGCTCACCCAGTCGCTCCCGGTGAAGGTCGGTGCCTCGTAGTTGAACCAGTCCTGGAACTGGGTCGAGAAGAAGAGGATCGGGATCGTGAGCACCAAGCTCACCCAGAGCCGGTCCCGGAACATCTCCGGGCTGTGGCCCTCGTGCTTTTCGTGGCCAGCGTGTTCGCCGTGGCCGCCCTGATGCTCTCCGTGCTCGGCGGCGGTTCCCATGGTCATGCTGTCTCCGGTCTCTTCAGAGTGCGTTCATCGCTCCAGGTCCGCCCTGCGCTCCAGATACTCGTCGCGGTCGATCTCGCCGCGGGCATAGCGGGCATCCAGGATGTCCAAGGCGCTGTTGCTGCGGTTGGGTGGGGCACTGCGACGCGAGGCGGACCACACCAGCCACACCACCAGCGTCACCAGCAGCGCCATGAACAGCCAGGCGAACAGCACCATGCCCAAGGTCCAGCCACCGATATGGTGCCAGTAGACCATGTGCACTCCTCTCGATGTCGTTCCTTCGATTCCCGATGCGGGCAATATCGAAACGCCGTCCCGACCTGTATTCATCCGCATCTGTCGGGGGGGCGCTACTCGTCCCCCCTGGGGTCTCCTGTTGGCCCCCGGGGCCCTTCTGTCGTCCCCTCTGGGATCAGGGGGGACCGGCAAAGCGCCACCTTCGGTGGCGTTTGAGCTGAGGGGGGTCGTGCTTCTGTCGTCCCCTCTGGGATCAGGGGGGACCGGCGGACGAAGTCCGTCGAGGGGGGTCGCGGTGGGGGACTGCACGGTGACCCTCCCCGAATCAGACGCCACCTCCGGTGGCGCTTCTACGACGCCTCTGCCTACGGCAGAGGAAACCTCCCTGCACAGCAGGGAGGGTGAGAGAGGGGCACAGCAGGGAGGGTGAGAGAGGGGCACAGCAGGGAGGGTGACAAAACCACCGAGGGGTGTCGCGGTGTGAAGACGGCACCGTGACCCTCCCCGCCGCAGCTTGCCGGCGGCGAGCACCGCAGGGACGCTGACTGGAGGCGGGAAGCCCTTCCACCACGCCCTATCATCACGGCGACGGCGATGGAGCTCGCCACAACCGCCTGCCGGCTGATGGCTCCTGCAGACCGAGACCCGCAACGGAGCCATGCCTGACAGACGCACATCTCGCAGCACGCGCCCTACCCGCCGCCTCCGCTCGTTGACCGCCCCGGCCGCCGTGCTCGCCGGCGGTCTCGCCGGCTCGGCCGCCCGGGCCGCCGTCGTCGCCGCCTTCCCGGCGGAGCCGGCCGCCTTCCCGACCGTGACCCTCGCCGTCAACCTCACCGGCTCGCTGCTGCTCGGCCTCTACCTGGCCCGGCGGCAACGATCCGTCGTGCCCCGCTGGACCATCCCGTTCTGGGCGATCGGCGTGCTCGGCTCCTTCACCACCTTCTCCGCCTTCAGCGTCGAGGTGGTGCGGCCGACCGGCACACCGCACGCAGTGGCTCCCGCGATCGACCATCATCAGGGCCGGTCTTCACGTCCGAGTCGAGAGAAGAGGCCCCGATGGCACAGCGGTTGAAGTACTTCGCCGGGGGTGAGTGGAAGCACACCAGCAGCGGCGAGTACTACCCGATCACCAACAGCAGCACCGGCGAGGTGATGGCGGAAGCCCCCCGCTGCACCGCCGAGGAGGTCGACGCGGCGGCGGCGGCAGCGGCGGCCGCCTACCCGGCGTGGCGGGACACCCCGGTCACGACCCGGGTGCAGGTCATGTTCCGCCTCAAAGCGCTGCTGGAAGCGAACCTCTACGATCTCGCCGTACTGCTGTCGACCGAGATGGGCAAGTCGTACACCGAGGCCCGGGGAGACGTGCTGAAGGCGATCGAGGTCGTCGAGCTGGCCTGCGCCGTGCCGGTCACCATGCAGGGCGACTCGCTCATGAACGTCTCCGACGGCTACGACACCGTCACCTACCGGGAGCCGCTCGGCGTCTTCGTCGGCATCGCCCCCTGGAATTTCCCCGCGATGATCCCGATGGGCTGGATGATGCCGCTGGCGGTCACCACCGGGAACACCTTCGTGCTGAAGGCGGCATCCTTCGTGCCGCAGACGGCGCTGCGGATCGCCGAGCTGCTCGAGGAAGCCGGGCTGCCGCCCGGGGTGGTGAACGTCGTCACCTGCTCCCGCCACGAGGCGGAGCGGCTACTCGTCCATCCCGACGTCAAGGGGATCACGTTCGTCGGGTCGGCCGAGGTCGGCCGTCACATCTACGCCACCGGCGCCGCCCACGGCAAACGGGTCCAGGCGCTCACCGAGGCCAAGAACCACGCCCTGATCCTGCGCGATGCCCCGATCCGCGCCACGGCCCAGCGGATCATCAACTCGGCGTTCGGGTGTGCGGGCGAGCGCTGCATGGCGCTCCCGGTGGTCGTGGTCGAGGAGCCCATCGCCGACGAGCTGGTCGCCACCGTCGCCGAACTCGCCCGGGACCGCCGCATCGGGCCTGCCTACGTGGAGACGACCGAGCTGGGGCCGCTGGTGAACGCCGAGCACAAGGCGTTCGTCACCGAGTGGATCCAGAAGTCGATCGACGAGGGGGCGGTGCCCGTGCTCGACGGCCGCTCGGTGCGGGTCCCCGGACACGAAGGCGGCTACTTCGTCGGACCGACCGTGTTCGACCACGTCACCCGGGACATGGCCTGCGGGCGGGAGGAGGTGTTCGGCCCCGTGCTCTACGTGAAGCGGGTCGAGAGCTTCGAGCAGGGGATCGAGGTCATCAACGCCAGCGAGTTCGCCAACGGGGCCTCGGTCTTCACCCGGAGCGGCCATCACGCCCGGGAGTTCGCCCGCCGCATCGACGCCGGCATGGTCGGCATCAACGTCGGCATCCCAGTCCCGATTTCCGTGTTCCCGTTCACCGGCCACAAGGGCAGCTTCTACGGCGACCTCCACGTCATGGGCCGGGACGGGGTCGCCTTCTTCACCGAGACCAAGGCGGTCACCAGCTTCTGGTTCGACGAGGCCTCCCTCGCCGGGGACAAGGTCGGCACCTGGGAGGGCACCATCACCCGGAGCTGAGGCGTGTCCCGGTGCAGGTCGCGGGACCCCGTCACTCCACCTTCCTCTTTTCTCGTCCCCCCTGGTCTCAGGGGGGACCGGCAAAACGCCACCGCAGGTGGCGTTTGAGCCGAGGGGGGTACAGGGCCGCGACGTTGCAGGGTGGACCTTCCCCGGATCGTCGCCACCCTGCCGGGTTTCCCCCTAGGCTCAGAGAGGGCCTCCCGGAGCGGGATCGCGCCGCACCACGACAGCCCGGCGGACACCCGAAAGGACATCACCAGTGGAATACGTCACCTACGGCAAGACCGGGCTCCGTGTCTCCAACATCGCTCTCGGCACTTGGGAACTCGGCGGCGATTGGGGCGCCTTCGACCGCGACCAGGCCATCGCCGCCATCCGCCAAGCCCGCGACGAAGGCATCACCTTCTTCGACACCGCCCAGGCCTACGGGTTCGGGGCATCGGAGGAGATCCTCGGCGAGGCGCTCCGGTCCGAGCTGAAGGGCGCCGGCGACGAAGTCGTGATCGCCACCAAGGGCGGGCTGCGGGCCGTCGGCGACGGGGTCGTCCGTGACGCCAGCCCGGCGTTCTTGCGCTCCGGAGTCGAGGACAGCCTCCGCTTCCTCGGGGTGGACACCATCGACCTCTACCATGTGCACTGGCCGGATGCCAAGGTGCCCTCCGCCGAGACCGCCGGCGCGCTCGGCGAGCTGGTCGCCGAAGGCAAGATCCGTCACGTCGGCGCTTCCAACTTCGGCGTCGCCCAGATGGAGGAGTTCTCGGAGACCCGGCCGCTGGAGTCACTCCAGCCTCCCTACCACATGTTCCGTCGCGGCGTCGAAGCCGAGATCCTGCCGTACTGCGAGGCCGAGAACATCGGGGTCATGGTCTACGCGTCGCTCGCCCACGGGCTGCTCACCGGCGCTCTCAACGAGGCGACCGTCCTCCCCGATGACGACTGGCGAGCCTCCAACGCGGCGTTCCACGGTGACGGGTACCGGCGCAACCTCCAGGTCGTTGACCGGCTCCGCGGCGTCGCCGCCGACGCCGGCTGCTCGCTGAGCCAGCTCGCCCTCGCCTGGATCTTCTCCAACTCTGCGGTTCACGCCGCCATCGTCGGATCCCGCACCGGGTCGCATGTCGCGGAGGCGGCGGCCGCTTCGTCGCTGGTGCTCTCCGACGACGTCCTGGCTCGCATCGAGGAGATCCTCGCCGACAGCGTGCCCGTGGCCGGGGCCACTCCCGAGAGCATCTAGGGCACGCCGCCGCCGGCCCGGCCGGGCCGCGGCCCGGCGTGCCCTGCCGCTCCCGTACGGCCCTGCTGTGCGGGAGCGCCGTGACGGTGGGGCGGATTGCCGTATCGTTGATCGGAATGCCCGGTGAACGGATTCTGATTATCGAGGATGACCAGCGCATAGGATCGTCCCTTCTGCGCGCCCTCGCCGGGAACGGCTACGACGCCTGCTGGGAACAGACCGGATAAGGCGGGATAGATTCCGTCGCCGGGCAGCGGCCCGACATGGTGTTGCTCGATCTCGGGCTGCCCGATGTCGACGGGCTGAGCGTCTGCCGTGAGATCCACTCTGTCGACCCGACCGTCGATGTCCTCATGCTCACGGCTCGTGACGAGGAGCTCGATGTGGTGGTCGGACTCGATGCGGGAGCAATCGACTATGTGACCAAGCCCTTCAAGCTGGCCGAGTTGCTGGCACGCATTCGCGCTCAGCTGCGGCGCGCCGAGCCCCACCCCCTCTCTCGATCGACCGTGGGTGATCTCGTCATCGACATCGATGCCCGCCGGGTGTGGCTCGCCGGCCACGAGATCGGGCTTCGGGCGAAGGAGTTCGATCTCCTGAGCCGCCTGATCGCCCTCGCCAACACCGGAGCAACCGACCTCGCCGGCTTCGAGATCTTCTACACGTTCACCGACCCGACTGCGGATGCCACCGAGAGCTACTACTTCGAACTCCCCGATTCGTTCACCATCCCTGCCGGAGGTCGGCGTATCGTCCACTTCGACAACACCGGGGCACCGGACCACTTCCCGGTCAACGAGTTCAGCCTCTACTCCACCTCGCTCGACGCGCTCGACGTGTCGGTCACCGTGAGTGCCGCCGGGGCCGCCCCGCAGACCGCCACCGTCCAGAAGGACGCCGGTGGCGAAGAGACCGCGGATTGATGCCTGCGTCCGGCCTATGGGCCCGTCCGGTTGTGGCCCCTGCGTCTCAAGTGCCTCTCAGCTTCCTCTCAACTACGGCGACGTATGGTTGGGCTCTGATCGGGAGGGCGTCATGAGCCTCACAGATTGGTGATCGATGCGTCTACTGGTGGTCGAAGACGAGCTGAAACTTGCGTCGTATCTCAAGCGGGGTCTGGAGGCGGACGGCCATGCGGTCGACGTCGCCGCCGATGGCGAGGAGGGGCTGTGGCTGGCTCGTAACCAGCCGTACGACGTGATCGTGCTCGACATCATGCTGCCCAAGCGGAACGGCTTTCTGGTGTGCGCCGACCTCCGGGAGGAGTCGAACTGGACGCCGATCCTGATGTTGACGGCCAAGGACGGGGAGTTCGACATCGCCGAAGCGCTCGATACCGGAGCCGACGATTACCTGACCAAGCCATTCTCCTTCGTCGTCTTGTCCGCTCGCATCAGGGCATTGGCCCGGCGGGGAGCGCCTGAGCGGCCGACCGTGCTCCAGGTCGACGACCTCCGCCTCGACCCGGCGGCTCACAGGGTCGAGCGGGGTGAGGCGGAGATCAAGCTGACGGCGAAGGAGTTCTCGCTCCTCGAGCACCTCATGCGACATCCCGGGGAGGCGGTCGGGAAGATCGACATCCTGAACGCGGTGTGGGATTGGGACTTCGACGGAGATCCGAACGTGGTCGAGGTCTACGTCGGCTACCTCAGGAGGAAGATCGACGACCCCTTCGGCCGGGCATCGATCGAAACCGTGCGCGGCGTCGGTTACCGGCTGCGGGCCGACCGATGACGGGGCCCAGGACCACGGCCCGTGGTCTCGGCGTACGTGCCCGCACCACGCTGATCGCCACCGCCGTGGTCGGTCTCGTCCTCGCGGGGTCCGGCGCTCTCTTGCTCGCTGCTACCAGATCGGCACTGTTCCAGTCTGTCGAGACCACCGTGACCGCCCGCTCGGCGGACCTGGCGTCCCAGCTCGCCGGTGGCGCAACACCCCGCCCCGTGCCCTTGATCAGGGGAATCTCGGTCCAGATCGTGATCGACGGCACGGTCGTCTCCTCGACGGAGGACATCGAGGGCCAGAGTCCAATCGTGGATGTTGTCGCCGCCTCTGGCGCGATGTCGACGGTTGAGGTGCCTTCGCTCGATGCGAGCGAGAACGAGGGACAAGCACAAGGTGAGGACAACTTCGACGGGCCGTTTCTCGTGGCGGTTGCCGGCGTGAGTACCGAGGGCCGGCAGGCCACGGTGCTGGCGGCAGGGTCTCTCGGGGCGGTGGAGAACGCCACCCGGACTCTCGTTCCGCTGCTGGTGCTGGGCGTTCCGGCGCTCACCCTGCTGGTCGGTCTGACGGTGTGGCGTCTCACCCGCCGCGCCTTCCGACCGGTGGAGGCGATGGCCGAGCAGGCCGACGTGATCTCCTACCGCGATCTGCACCTGCGCGTCCCGGAACCGGAACCCGACGACGAGATCCGGCGGCTCGCCGTGGTGCTCAATCGGATGCTCGAGCGCCTCGAGGCATCCGTGTCCCGGCAGCGCAGGTTCACGGCCGATGCCGGGCACGAGCTGAAGAGCCCGGTCGCCACGCTCCTCACGATGGCGGAGGTGGCGGAGGCGAATCCCGGCGCCTTCAACGTCGCCGAGCTCGCCGGCGACGTCGCCGGTCAGAGCCGCCGGCTGGCCACCCTCGTCGATGACCTGCTCGTCCTGGCGCGCACCGACGAACATCGCCTCGAGCTCAACCGTGAGTGGTTCGATCTCGCCGGGGTCGTCTCCGACGAGATTACCGCCGGCGGCCCCGCGCCCGTCTTGTTCGACACGCACCGGGTGGAACCGGCACGGGTCTTCGGGGACCGTCGTAGGTTGGGTCAACTCGTACGGAACCTGCTCGACAATGCCGCTCGTCATGCCACGGCGACTGTGCGGATCGAGACTCAGGCGCGGGGCAAGGAGGTCACATTGTGTGTGGCCGATGACGGGCCGGGGATCCCCCTTGCCGATCGGGAACGGGTCTTCGAACGGTTCGTGCGGCTGGACGATTCCCGATCCCGTGAGGCCGGCGGCACCGGACTCGGCCTATCGGTGGTCCGCAGCATCGTCGGGGCACACGGAGGGCGGATCAGCGTCGATGACGATCCCGAACTCGGTGGTGCCGCTGTCACCCTCGTCCTCCCTACCGGGTTGAACGATGACCCGGCGTCTCCGCCCGTGCCGTGATCCGCGTCGGAGAGGCTCTCCCTCCGTAGCCCTCATCGATTGGATCGTGCCACCGGTCCGTGACTTCCGCTCGGGTACCCGTCGGCCGTCGAGACGCGAAGACTGCCGGACCCCGACGGATCCGGCAATCTTCTTGGGGACGGTGGGTACCAGGTCTCAGCCGTTCGTTGTCGCCTCGTTGGCGTCGCCGGCGTCGGGGATTCCGTCGCCGTTGTTGCCGACCTCTTCGCCTTCGAACTGGTGATCGATCCCGTCGGTCTCAGCGTCGTCGGGTGCTTCCACCTCGTCGGCCTCGTTGGCGTCGTCGGGTGCTTCCACCTCGTCGGCCTCGTTCGCGTCGGGGATTCCGTCGCCGTTGTCGCCGACCTCTTCACCGTCGAACTGGTAGTCGATCCCGTCGACGGCTGCATCGCCGGGCGCTTCCACTTCGTCGGCCTCGTCGGCAGGGGCGGTGGAGTGGCTGTCGGTGGCCACCGGCGGCGACTCAGGCGCCGTCGGAGTGGGCGTGCTGGCGGCGGTCGCAATACCCATCGAGCCGAGCGCCAGACCGATGGCGGCGGCAAGGGTGTAGAGGCGCTTCGCGGGCTTCTTGTCGGTTGACATCAAATGACCTCCTGGTCCGTCGGTACGTTCTGTGCGCACATCATGCCTCCACCCACCTGTGCACAGCCTGAGAGCACCTGAGGCCCACCTGAAGGACCGCGCACGGCCTTCGACCGGGCCGCCACCCTCACATGATTCTCATGGTGCACGGCATACGGTTGGGAGATCGGCCGAGGATCGCGCCATCGCGCCAGCGGTCGGCCGGCCCGTAGGGCTCTCGTGAGATGCAGGGAGGCGGACATGGAAGTCGCCAAAGGAATCCATCGGCTCACCGATGACATCGCCAACTTCTATCTGGTCGAAGAGAACGGCAAGCTCGTGCTCGTCGACGCCGGAACCCCGAAGGACTGGGAGGTGTTCACCGCCGCCGTGGCCCGGCTCGATCATCGCATCGACGAACTCGACGCCATCCTGCTCACCCACGCCCACGCCGACCACACCGGATTCGCCGAGCAGGCCCGCACCACCGCCGAGGCCCGGGTCTGGATCCATCAGGCCGACGAGCACGCCGTCACCACCGGAGACGTCGGCGGCCGCGACGGCCACCTGCTCTCCTACCTCTTCAGGCCCCAGCTCTACCGGACCGCGGTGTCGCTGATGCGGCGGGGCGCCTCCAAGATCATCCCGGTGCACGAGGTGTCGACGTTCCAGGACGGCGAGGTGCTCGACGTCCCCGGCAAGCCCCGCGTCATCCATGCCCCGGGGCACACCGAGGGGAGTAGCGCGCTCCTGATGGAGGGGCGGGGCGCCATCTTCACCGGAGACGTCATCGCCACCTGGAACCCCCTGACCGGTCGTCCCGGGCCACAGATCATGCCGGCGGCGATGAACCACGACAGCGAGCAGGTGATGCGCTCCCTCGGCGCCCTCGACGGCATCACCGCCGACGTTGTGTTGCCCGGCCACGGCGAACCGTGGACCGACGGCCTCGGTGAGGCGCTACGCCTCGCCCGCGACGCCGGTCCTTCGTAGCGGCCGGGCCGTTCATCGCCGCGTATCATCCCCCTTCGTCGGGAGGTGGGGAGGCGCCGCGTCGCCGCCACAGTCGTGCGCCGACCCCGGTAGGTTCAGGGGAACGGCCGCCGTCGAGCCGATCGAGGAGGCGCACCGATGGCCGAGGTTCCGGAACGCAACCTGGCATTCGAGCTGGCCCGGGTCACCGAGGCGGCAGCGATGGCCGGCGCCCGCTGGCAGGGCCGCGGCAACAAGGAGGCCGCCGACCAGGCGGCGGTCGACGGCATGAGGCTCATCCTCAACTCGCTCGACATCGACGGCACGATCGCCATCGGGGAAGGCGAGAAAGACCACGCCCCGATGCTCTACAACGGCGAGAAGGTCGGGACCGGGCACGGAGAGGCGTGGGACGTGGCGGTGGACCCGATCGACGGAACCACCCTCACCGCCGCCGGTATCCCCGGTGCCATCGCCGTCATCGCCCTGGCGACCCGGGGCACCATGTACGCCCCCGGCAGCCTCGTCTACATGGACAAGATCGCGGTCGGTCCCGAGGCGGTCGGCAAGGTCGACCTCGACGCTCCCATCGACCACAACCTGCGGCAGGTCGCCAAGGCGCGCGGCAAGGACCTCAACGACCTCACCGCCGTCATCCTCAACCGCCCCCGCAACCAGCGCTACGTCGACGAGGTGCGGGCCGCCGGCGCCCGTATCCGCCTCATCAACGACGGCGACGTGGCCGGCGCCATCGCCACCACCGAGGAGCACACCGGGATCGACGTCCTGCTCGGCATCGGCGGCTCACCCGAGGCGGTGATCTCCGCCTCCGCCCTGAGCTGTGTCGGCGCCGAAATCCAATGCCGCCTCTGGCCCCGCGACGACCGGGAACGGGACTACGCCGCCGAACGCGGGCTCGACCTCGAACAGGTGCTCACCACCCGCGACCTGGTCGACTGCGACCGGGTGCTCTTCGCCGCCACCGGGGTCACCGGAGGGGAGTTCCTCGACGGCGTCCGGTTCGTGGCCGACGGCGCCATCACCCATTCGATCATGATGCGAGCCAAGACCGGCTCGATCCGCCACATGTCGACCCGCCACGACTTCACCAAGCTCCGCAAGCTCTCGACCCTCATCTTCGACTGAGCGGACCCGCCGGGAACCCGGTTGCCTTCATCGGGACCCGTCGCGTTCCTCGAGCCGGCGGCTCCCACTCGGAGATCCGGACTCTCATCGGTTTCTCAGCGTCGAACCCATACAGTCCGAAGGGCCTCCGATTGGAAACCGATGGTCACGACGGCGGCGTGCGTGCACGCCAGAACAGGACGACGGGTGGCGCAGGCACCCATCGCCCTCGGCGCCGCGTCGAAGCTGCCGCGCCCCGCGACCCGATGACGACCGGCCCGCCGCCGGGAGGTGCCACCGCCACACCGCGGCGGGGGAACCGGCCGCTGCCGGCCATCGTGGGATACGGCGTCCTCGTCGGCATCGCCGGCGGCCTGGCGGCGTGGTTCTTCCGGCTGCTGATCGGGTTGGTCCACAACCTCATGTTTCTCGGCCGCCTCAGCGTCTCGTACGACGCCAACGTCCACACCCCGCCCTCCCCGTGGGGCGCCGCGGTGGTGCTGGTGCCGGTGGTGGGCGCCGTCGGCGTCGTCTACGCCGTGACCCATTTCGCTCCCGAGGCCAAAGGGCACGGCGTCCCCGAGGTGATGGACGCCGTCCATTACGATTCGGGGGTGATCCGGCCGATCGTGGCCGTCATCAAGGCCCTCGCCTCCGCACTCTCCATCGGCTCCGGCGGGTCGGTCGGCCGGGAAGGCCCCATCGTGCAGATCGGGTCGGCGGTGGGATCCTCGCTCGGCCAGGTCCGGCACCTCTCCACCCCCGACCTGCAGCTCCTCATCGCGGCCGGCTCCGCCGCCGGGATCGCCGCCACCTTCAACGCTCCGCTCGGGGGCGTGCTCTTCGCCGTCGAGCTGCTGTTGGTGCGGGTCTCGGGCCGGGCCCTGCTCGTCGTCGCCGCCGCGGTCGCCGCCGCCATCGCGGTCGCCCGCCGCCTGCTCGGGTCCCAACTCGCCTTCACGGTGCTCCAGCTCCAGCAGACCAAGCCGCTGTCGGCATCGTGGGTGGCGCTCCTGGCGCTGGTGGTGACCGGGGCCGTGGTGGGGGTGGTGGCAGCGGCCTTCATCCGCGGCCTCTACTGGGCAGAGGACCGGTTCGAACTCCACTTCCGCAACCCCTACCTGGCCCACGTCGTCGGCATGGCGACGGTGGGCCTCGTCATGTACGGGTTCTTCCGCTGGCTCGGCGACTACAACGTCCAGGGGGTGGGGTACGCCACCATCACCGACGTGCTGCGCGACATCATCTTGAACCCGTGGATCCTGCTGGCGCTCGCCGCCGGCAAGTGGCTCGTCACCGTGCTCACCCTGGGCTCCGGCGCCTCCGGCGGCGTCTTCTCACCGTCCCTGTTCATGGGCGCCGCGGTGGGCGCCATCGCCGGGCACGCCTTCGCCGCCATGGGCCTGTCGGTCGACCCGACCGTGTTCGTCCTCGGCGGCATGGCGGGGACCGTGGCCGGTACCACCGGGGCGGTGCTGACCGGGATCGTGGTGGTGACCGAGATGACCGGCGACTTCGCCATCGCCGTTCCTCTCCTCGTCGTAGCCGCCACCGCCAACGCGGTGCGACGCTACCTGTCGCCGGCGACGATCTACGCCGAGAAGCTGCTGCGACGGGGACGCTGGGTGCCCACCGGGCTGCAGGCGGCCGGGATCAACACGATCCGGGCCCGGGACATGATGGCCCCACTCCCGGCACCCGCCGGAGCCGCCACGGCGGCGGCCGTGGTCGATGTCGACGCCTCGGTGTTCGCCGTCATCCTCGCCCTCGAGACCGGCTCCGCCGTCACGGTGACGGACGGCGACACGGTCGTCGGCACCGTGACCCGGGACGCGGTCGACGCCGCGATCCGGCGCCTCGGGCAAGGCACGCCGCTCCCGCCCCGGCCGGGGCCGAGCCCGGATCAGGACGGAGACGGGCTCGGCCCGTAGAAGGCGGCCAGCGCCTGGTACAGCGCCGGGTGGTGCACTCCCAGCGCTTCGGGCGTGGTAAAAAACACCTCGGTGGCGACGGCGAACAGCTCGGCCCGGCTCACCTCGGCGTAGGTCCCGAGCACCGGATCCGGCACCGGATGCGCCCGGATGCCGGCCAGCGTCTCGTTGAGCACGGCGTCCCAGTGCAGCTCCTCGCCGCGGCTGCCCATCGGCGGGGTCCCGTCGGCGGCGCCGGACATCATGTCGATCTTGTGGGCGAACTCGTGGTAGACGACGTTGCGGCCGCCTTCGGGGTGGCGGGTTGCCGCCACGACGGCGTCCCAGGTGAGGACGACCGGGCCGTGCAGCATCGCCTCCCCGGCGAGGGGAGTCGGGCAGGCCCGGTGGGCGCCCGGGAGCGAAGGATCGGAGCGGGCGCCGCGTTTGATCACCGTCGCCGGGTAGACGATGACGCTGTGCACGTCCCGGTACACCTCGAGGCCGAGATGGAGGGCGAGCAGGCAGGCGTGGGCGGCGATGGTGACCTTCACCGTCTCGTCGAGGTCGAGGTCGCCGGCCGCCTCGTACTCCTTGGTCTCGAGGAATCGCCGGGTCAGCGCCTCGAGCCGGTCCCGGTCCCCGGGGTCGAGGTCGCTCCACACCGCTCCGTGACGCGGCAGCGCCCACTGCCAGAGGTCGAGGGGAGCCTCGTTGCCGGGATGTCGCCACCATCGCATGAGATGCTCAGGGTACGGGCCGCGGCGACGCTCGGGGCCGGTGACCGCCGGCACCGGCGCTCAGGCCACCCTGCTCTCCGATCGGGAGGTGGCGTGACGCTTGGCGTCGATGGTCGCCAGGAGATGGGTCCACGACTCCGAGAAGGCGGCGGCACCCTCCCGCTGCAGCCGATCGGCCAGGGCGTCGTGATCGATCCCGCGGCGGGTGAGGGAGGCGATGACACCGTCGGCGTCGCCCCCGTCGGGAGGAAGGATCGTGCCGATGACGCCGTGGTCGGCGAAGGCGAGCAGCGTCTTCTGGGGCATGGTGTTGATGGTGTAGGGGGCGACGAGGTCGCGGACGTAGAGGATGTCGGAGGCGCCGGGGTCCTTGGTTCCGGTGCTGGCCCACAGCAGCCGCTGCGGCTGGGCGCCGAAGCTCATCACCGTTCGCATCCGATCCGAGTCGAGCAACTCGCGGTAAGCCTGGTAGACGGTCCCGGCGACCGCGATGCCGATCCGGTCCCGCAGGTCGGGGCCCACCTCGGACATGGTGGCCTTGTCCCAGCGGCTGACGAAGATCGACGCCACCGATCGCACGTCGGGATTGAGTCCGGCGTCGATGCGGCGCTCGATGCCGCGCAGGTAGGCGTCGGCCGCCGCCTGGTACTGCCCGGCCGAGAACAGCAGGGTCACGTTCACCGGGATCCCGGCGAAGATCGCCTCCTCGATCGCCGGGAGGCTCTCCGGGGTCCCGGGAATCTTGATGAGCAGGTTGGGGCAGGCGGCCAGGTGGTGGAGGCGCCTCGCCGCCGAGAAGCTGGCCGGGGCGTCGAAGGCGAGCAGCGGTGAGATCTCGAGCGACACCCAGCCGTCGATGCCGTTGCTGCGCTGGTGGATGGGCCGGAACAGCTCGGCGGCCCGTCCCAGGTCCTCCACGGCCAGCCGGTAGAACAGCTCCTCGTCGTCGACGTCGTCGGCGGCTGCCTGGATCTCCTCGTCGTAGCCGCTGCTGCCGTCGATGTCGCGGGCGAAGATCGTCGGGTTGGAGGTGAGCCCGGTGACGGACAGGTCGTCGATGAGATGCTGGAGGGTGCCGTCCGCCACCATGGCCCGGGTGATGCTGTCCAGCCACAAGCTGACCCCGAGATGGTGGAGCCGCAACGTCTGCCGATCCATGGCGTGCCCTCCTTCGAGCCCAAGATGTCGGCCGAGGCGGGAATCGCGAACCGGAGCCGTTCTCCCCGCCGTCGGGATTCCCGCATCCTGGGCGAGGCGTGATGAGAAACCGGTGAGACCGGGAAGGATCCGATCCCGTCCGCCGTTGCGGTACGGTGAAGCGACGGTCTTGCCTCTCATCGGCGCCTCATCTCCGGAAGGCCACCATCACCTCATGAGATTTGCACCACCGACGTTGCGATCAGGAAGCGCGTCGTGACCCGACCGACGCCGATCGCCCTCGTGATCGCCGACGTCGACGGCACCCTGGTGACGAGCGACAAGCGTCTCACCTCTGCGTCACGGCAGGCGGCCCGTGAGCTGCGGGAACGTGGCATCGATCTCATGATCACCAGCGGCCGCTCGCCGCGGGGTATGCAGATGCTGATCGAGCCGCTGCAGCTCACCACCCCGCTGGCGGCGTTCAACGGCGGCATGTTCGTCTCCCCCCACCTCGAGGTCCTACAGTGCCGGCCCATTCCCGACGAGATCGTGATGCCGCTGCACGACCTGCTTTCCGGATACGGGCTCTCGGTGTGGGCCTACAGCGGCACCGAGTGGTTCGCGACCGACCCGGCGGGGCCGCACGTGGCCTCGGAAACCGCCGCGGTCCACTTCGCCCCGTCCGCCGTTTCCTCTCTGCACGGCATCACCCAGATCGTCAAGCTGGTCGGGGTCGGCGACGACGAACCGCGCCTCATCGCCGCCACCGAGGCGGTGCACGAGGGTTTCGGCACCGAGGTGTCGGCGACCCGCTCCCAGCCGTACTACCTCGACATCACCCATCCGGAGGCGAACAAGGGCGCGGTGGTGGACTACGCGGTCGCCGCGCTCGGGGTGCCGGCGGCGGCGATCGCGGCACTCGGCGACATGCCCAACGATCTGCCGATGCTCGCCAAGGTCGGCCTCAGCATCGCCATGGGCAACGCCGAGCCGGAGGTGCAGCGCGCCGCCGACGCCGTCACCGGCAGCAACGACGAGGATGGCTTCGCCGCCGCCGTGACACGGTTCGTTCTGGCGGAAGCGGTCGCCTCGTCCCAAAGCGGCGCGGCGACGCGGAGAGGGCGCCAGGCGGCGCCCCGTCCCGCCCACCGAGAGGAGAAGTCATGACCGACCTCGTTTCCCATACCGACCACCCGATGCGCCTCGGCATGATCGGCCTCGGCCGGATGGGCGCCAACCTCGCCCGCCGGCTCACCGCCGCCGGCCACGAATGCGTGGTCTTCGACGTCGACCAGAAGGCAGTCGCTGCCCTGGGTCCGGAAGGGATCGAAGGCGCCGGCTCCCTTGCCGACCTCGTCGCCGCCCTGACCCCGCCCCGGGCGCTGTGGATCATGGTGCCCGCCGCCGTGGTGCAGGGCGTGATCGACGACCTCGCTCCGCTGCTGGAAGAGGGCGACGTCGTCATCGACGGCGGCAACTCGTACTACCGGGACGACATCACCCGCGCCCACTCCCTCGCCGGTCACGGGATCCGGTACCTCGACTGTGGGACGAGCGGCGGCGTGTGGGGCCTCGAGCGCGGCTACTGCCTCATGATCGGCGGCGACGCCGCGGCGGTGGAACGGATCGACCCGATCTTCGCCTCGATCGCCCCGGGCCGGGGCACGGTCGAGACCACTCCGAACCGGACCTCCGACGGCACCGCCCCCGAGGGGTACCTCCACTGCGGGCCGAGCGGCGCCGGCCACTTCGTCAAGATGGTCCACAACGGCATCGAGTACGGGATGATGGCCGCCATCGCCGAGGGGCTCGCCGTCATCCACGGCGCCGACGCCGGGTTGCGGTCGGAGGCGGCGGACGCCGAGACCGCCCCGCTGCGCGACCCCGCCGCCTACCGGTACCAGATCGACGTCGCCGAGGTGGCGGAGGTGTGGCGCCGCGGCGCGGTGGTCAGCTCATGGCTGGTCGACCTCGTCGCCGACGCCCTCGCCGCCGATCCCGGGCTCGACGGCTTCGCCGGCCGGGTCTCCGACTCGGGGGAAGGCCGCTGGACCGCCATCGCCGCCATCGAGGAGGGCGTGCCCTCCCCGGTGATCACCACCGCCCTCCAGGAGCGGTTCGCCTCACGCGGCCTCGCCGACTTCGCCGACAAGCTGCTCTCGGCGATGCGCCACGAATTCGGCGGCCACGTCGAGAAGCACACCTGACGATCGCCCTCCACCCGGCACCGGGAAGCTCTCACGGTGCTCTCATCGATCGGGGACGACGCTGGCGCCGAGAAAGGAGAAGCGACATGCCTGCTGCTGCATGGATACCGATCGTGCTCGTGGCGCTCGGCTTCCTCGCCTACTGCTTCGTGGATCTGGCCCACCACCAGGTGAAGTACCTACCCAAATGGCTGTGGGCCGTGATCTGCTCCCTGTCGATCCCCCTCGGGGGCATCATCTACCTGACCGTCGGCCGGGCCGCCCCCAGCCGCTGATTGGTGCCGCCCGGGACGCCGGCGGTACGAAGGGTGCCCCGCTCACCGTGAGCGACGCCCTCCCGATGCGACGGCCCGGGCGAAGTCCCCGATGACGTCGCTCACCTCGTCAGGCCGATCGAAGCCGGCGAGGTGACCGGCGTGGGGCACGAGCCGGAGGTGGGCCCGGGGGGAATTCGCCACCACCCACAACTCGTCCCGGCGGAAGACCCGATCCTTCTCACCGTTGAGCACCAGGATCGGCCGCTCGAAAGTGCGGAGCGTCGCCAGCACGTCGGGTGCGGCGAGGATGCTGCGCCAGGCCGCCGGGAGCGCCGCGAACCCGTAACCGGCGGCGATGACCGGATCGACGACATCGGGCGGCCACATCCGACGGAAGAGGCGGGTGTTCCAGGTGGTGAGCCACCGTTCCGGGATCCGTTCCACGACGGTGGCGGCGGCGTGGTAGAGGCGGGTGGTGGCGCCGCGGGGGCGGCGCGAGCACCCCATCAGGACCAGGCCCGCCATCCGCTCCGGGAACAGCTCGGCGGTCATCGCCGCCACGTAGCCGCCCAGGGAGTGTCCCACCACCACCGCCTCGCCGGGCCGAGGCGGGAGGGCGGCGGCCACGGCGTCCACCGCGGCATCCAGCGACCAGGGAAGGTGACGTGCCGAACCGTGGCCCGGCAGGTCGACGGCGGCGACGGGGAAGCGACGCCGGAGCCGTTTGATCTGCGGCTGCCACTGCGCCGCCGAGAGGCGGGTGCCGTGGACGAGCACGATGGGGGGAGCGGAGGTCTCCCCGGCTACGGGTCGATCCACGTCCGCTCGGCCCCTAGGAAACCGGCCGCCCCGGACGGGCCCCAGCTTCCCGGCGGGTAGGTGTCGGGCGCGACGGGAGGGTCGGCGATGGCGTCGACGATGCGCCACGCCTCCTCGACGGCGTCCTCCCGGGCGAAGAGGGAGTGGTCCCCGGCGAGGGCGTCGCGGATGACCCGCTCGTAGGCGAACGGGATCCGCCCGAAGAGGCTGTCGTAGTCGACCGTCAGCGGCGTGGTGGCGAGGCGCAGGCCCTCCCCGGGGCACTTGGTCTGCACCAGCAGGTCGACGCCGTCTGCCGGCCCCATCCGGAAGACGAGCCGGTTGGTGTCGGGCGGATCGTGCTGTTCCGAGAACGACAGCGGCGGTGACTCGCGGAACACCACAACCGCCTCGGTGGCGGTTGTCGCCATCGCCTTGCCGGCCCGGACGTAGATCGGCACCCCGTACCAGCGCGGGGTGTCGATGGCGAGGCGGAGGGCGGCGAAGGTGGCGACCCGGGAATCGGCGGCGACGTGGTCCGCCTCGCGGTACCCCTCGTACTGCCCGTAGGTGATGTCGTCCGGCGTGAGGGAACGGGTGGCGGTGAGGACCTTGGCCCGCTCGTCGGCGAAGGAATCGGCGCGGGGGGACACCGGCGCCTCCATCGTGAGCAGGCAGACCACCTGGAGCAGGTGATTCTGGATGACGTCGCGCACCACCCCCAGGGTCTCGTAGAGGCTGCCGCGCTCGCCGATGTCGAACGCCTCGGCCATGGTGAGCTGGATGTGGTCGATGTAGTGACGGTTCCACACCGCGTCGAAGATGGGATTGGCGTAGCGGAAGGCGAGCAGGTTCTCCACCGGCTCCTTGCCGAGGAAGTGGTCGATCCGGAAGATGGCCTCCTCGGCGACGGCGGCGTGCAGCACACTGTTGAGATGGCCCGCCGACGCCCGGTCCCGCCCGAACGGCTTCTCCACCAGGACCCGGGAATGCTCGAGCAGTCCCACCGCCGAGAGCCCGGAGACGACCGGCTCGAACATCTCGGGCGGGATGGCCAGGTAGTGGAGGCAGCGGGCCCCCTCCCCGGTGGCGGCGCCGAGACGGGTGTAGGTGTCGTCGTCGGCGTAATCGCCGGCGACGTACTCGAGCCGGGCGACGAGACGATCGCGGACGGCCGGGTCGGCGTCCGGCACGGCGGCGGTGACGGCGTAGGCAACGTGGCTGGCGAAGCGGTCCCTGTCCCACTGGTCGAGGGCGACACCGATGATGCGCTGCTCGATGGTGCCCTGTTCCTCGAGGCGGTAGAGGGCAGGGAAGAGCATCTTGCGGGCCAGGTCCCCGGTGGCACCGAAGAGCACGGCGACGTCGACGTCGCTCATGGCGAGTCACCCCCGATCGTGAGCCGGTGCTCCCCATCGTCGCCCGCGCCGGGTGCCGGGGCAAACCCGGGATCGCGCCCGGCCACGGTGAACACCAGCTCGGTGCCGGCGGGCAGGGAGGCGGTGTCGAGATCGGCGATGTGCATGCCGATCCCGGTGGCGACCGTGGCGGTCTCGTGGGTGGTTGCCCAGTCGTCGGGCGACCAGTGCACGAAGGCCGGGGCGGTCAGCTCGACCCGCAACGTTGACCCGGGCGGGATGTGCTGGATCTTGTGGTTCTTGCGCCAGAAGCGGCGGCGCCGAGCCGCCGGGCTCGGGAGATGCTGTTGCACCACGGCGGGCAGGTCGAACACCGCCCCGTCGGCGATCGACCGCAGCAGCTTCAGGTACTCGGCGTGGGCCCAGACGAGCGGCATCGCCGAGCCGGCCGGCCGCCCGTAGAAGAGCTCCCGGTCGGGCAGGTCGGCGGCGTCCCAGGTCTGCTCGGGGAGCAGGCCGCCGTGGCCCGCCATCGCCTGCATCGTGGCCGCCAGCGCCCGGGCCTCCTCGCTCCGCTTCCCGGCCACCGCGAAATGGCCCCGCTCGCCGGTGAGCAGCGGCCAGATCCTACCCTGCCCGGAGCCGTCGAACGGCTCGCCGTCGGGGTGCTCCCCGTAACCGTCGTCGGTGTAGCGCCGCCATCCGGGTCCGTACGGGAAGTTCTCCCTCAGGGTGGCGTCGATCACCCGCAACGTCGCCAGGATGCGAGGGTCGTCGGGGGAGCGCAGTCCGAACCGGACCAGGGCGAGGGCGTCGGGGCTGACGACCGACCGGGCCGGTACGTTGTCCTCGCCTGGCGGCCGGTTCTTGATCGGCACCCACCCCTCGGTCGGGGTGGCGGCGCCCGCCTCGTCCGGGACTCCGATCCGAACGTAGTAGCCGTCGACCCCGAACGAAGTGGCGAGCTCGGTACCCGAGACGTAGCACCAGGTCTCGATGTGGGCGTCCCAGCAGTCGGCGGTTTCCCGCAGGTAGGTCGCCACCCGTGGCTCCCCGGCTTCGTCCGCCATGTCGGCGGCGACGAGCAGCGCCACGATCTCGGTGGAGAGGGTGAACGGCGAGTAGCCGCCGTCCTCCTCCCAGCGGTCCTGGGCGGTGACCGGGCCGTTGCACACCAGGTAGCGGGCGGCGGCGCGGACCATCGGCCAGTAGCGCTCGAGGGCACGGTCGGCATCGAGCGCTCCGACGCTGCGGGCGAGATCGACAAGCAGGACCGGGAGGGCGGTCTCGTCCATCTGCACCCCGTTCCAGTAGGGGGTGCCGTCGAGCCACAGGTTCTGGGCCCAGTGGCCGTCGGCCTCTTGGGTGGCCCGCAGGTAGGCGAGGGCCCGCAGCCCGCCGGCATGGGCGCCGATGGCGAAGAAGGCCCCAGCCGCCTCGGTGTGGTCGCGAGGCCAGACCAGGTGGTACCCACCCAGGTCCCCGTCGCCTTTGGCGAACCCCCACGGCACCGACAGCGAGGCGATGAGGCCGCCGGGGAAGGCCTTCGCCTCGTGGGTCGCCAGCACCAGGGCCGAGGCGCGAGCGACCGGGTCGTGAAGGTCGGGGAGGTGGATGCCGCGGCTCCAGGACCGCCACCCGGCCCGGAACCGGGCGAGGGAGGCGTCGAATCCCTCGCGGAGGCTGGCGACGGCCCGCTGCCCCGCCTCGGCCGGGGAGGCGCCGAACCCGAGAGCGATGGTGAACCGCCCCTCGCAGGCCGCCAGGTCGGGGCGAAGCGCCACGGCGACGTTGCCGTCCTCGGCCCGGTCCCACTGCCATTCCATGGCGTGGTTGGTGTGGAGATCCTGCCAGGCGTCGGAGGAGCCGACGTAGCCGACCGACCTGGCGAGCAGCGGCGCCGTCGCCGCCACCGCCAGCACGGTGTCTCCACGGGCGGCGTAGACCACCGGAGTCCCCTTGTAGTCATCGACCCAGGCGGTGTTCCCGTAGCCGTGGTTGGCGAGGTGGGGGGCCGCCAGGAACACGAGGGTGTAGTCCCCGAGCGGCTCCACTTCGGAGGTGAACGACACGTCGACGAGCAGCGTGGGACGGTCCGGATCGGTGACGTAACGCTT
>Ga0315550_1000249_pt1 | contig 32672 bp, 28 predicted proteins | sample SalMarSW160190MG_2_FD_203100 | JGI IMG/M metagenome (GOLD analysis project Ga0315550, IMG submission 203100) | Salt marsh sediment microbial communities from the Plum Island Ecosystem LTER, Massachusetts, United States - Salt Marsh Sediment SW1601-90 ...
GTTTAAACCGTCGATAGACGTCGTTGGTCTTTACACAGCGATCGCTAGAAATCAACCGCGGAATTTCTTCAGCAGGTATTCATATACCGGCTGATCGATGCGCCCCTTATCAAATTCCGTGCGCTCTTCGAAATTCTCATTGCCGATGAATTGGCGGAGCGCGGTCTGGGTTTTATGATCATATTCTCCTGTGATTTTCTTGATGTCATATCCCAGATTCTGCATTATTTGTTGCAGAGCTTCGCAAACTGCACCGTCGATATTAAGCTCCTCTTCAGATGGGCTTTTCCCGAAGTACAGGCTATGAAGCCCGAGGATCTCCATTAGCCGCGGGACTGGGTTTTCGTGATCGTCAACCCGATAATCGATCCAGCGGTCGTTGAAGCCCCCATATCCACCTTCAGGTTTTACTACATAGATCGCCGCGCTTTGTTTCCCGCGGCGGTCACCACCCGCCTGATCAGCGGCAAGCAACGCATCGAGCAAGCGTTCGGGAAGGTCTTTCTTTGAGTCCTCAAACGCGGAAGCCAACTGGTCGATTACTTCCGGACCGGCGAGTATATTTCCCTGAACGCAGTAATTCTCACCGGTTTTCCCGCCTGCCCATTCGAAGCACTCTGCACCTGTGAATGTCGCTGAATGACCCTGAACATCGACGATCCCTACTTGTCGAAGCTCTCGCTCATCGTCATTTGCCAGCAGATCATTCAAGGCCTCCTGGGCGGAGAGGCCCTGCGACATGAGTTCCAAGCCTTTCGGACCGAAGGTTGTGTTCGCATACGATTGGGTGGCGACGGCGCCTACTCCCGCTTGAGCCCAAGGCACGACAGCGCCGACAGCCGGGAACTTTGAGGCGACGGCGATTCCCCATGCATCTAGAACTGCATCGTATGCAACGATTGAGTAAGTAGAAAGTCTATTCATTTAATTACCTGGGAGAGTGAATTGGATTAAGCAGCGTCGGGCAGGCTCTTGTCGGTGATCGGGAGCTCATCTCCGTTTTCATCGTAGAGATGGGGTTTTCCCGTTCGGTGAATAGCCTGTTCGTCAACCATAACACGGCTGATGTCCGGGCAGGAAGGGATGTCGTACATCACGTCGAGAAGAGCGCCTTCGATGATTGCGCGTAGACCGCGCGCTCCTGTCTCTCGTTCGAGAGCGAGCTGGGCGGCTGCAGTGAGCGCTTCTTCGGTGAATTCGAGCTCCACCTTATCCATCTCGAGTAGGCGCTTGTACTGCCGGACAAGTGCATTGCGCGGCTCGGTCAGGATGGCGCGCAGCGCTTCTGCATCGAGGGGATCAACATTTGTCACAACCGGTAAGCGACCAACGATCTCTGGAATCATCCCGAAGCGCATTAGATCGTCTGGTATGACCAGGCGTAGAAGGGCGCTCTCCTCGAGTTTTTGTGCCAGTTTGTCTGTGATTGTACCGGAGAAACCCATTCTGCCTCGGTGCCCCACGCGCTCGGCGACAATGTCAGCCAGCCCAGTGAATGTGCCGCCGCAGATAAATAGAACATCGGAAGTATCGACTTGTATGAACTCCTGTTGAGGATGCTTCCGACCCCCCTGCGGCGGGACGTTCACGACTGCGCCCTCGATGATCTTAAGCAGTGCTTGCTGGACTCCCTCACCGGAGACATCACGGGTGATGCTCGGATTATCGCCGCTTTTCCGGGCGGTTTTGTCTATTTCATCGATATAAACGATGCCCCGCTCGGCGCGTTGAACGTTGAAATCGGAAGCCTGCAGTAGGCGCAGGAGTATATTCTCTACGTCTTCACCGACATAACCAGCCTCTGTAAGTGCTGTTGCGTCCGCGATACAGAAGGGTACATCCAAACTACGGGCCAAGGTCTGGGCAAGAAGCGTTTTCCCGCTTCCCGTGGGACCAGCAAGTAGAATATTCGCCTTATCCAATTCCACATCGTGGTGACCGCGATTGGCGATGCGCTTGTAATGGTTGTAAACAGCCACAGAAAGCACGCGCTTTGCGTGCTCCTGGCCAACAACATATTCCTCAAGATTGTTGTAAATTTCTCGAGGGGATAGGGATGGCTTGCCGGAAGAAGAAAGACCACTAGGCGGCCGAGCACCTTCGCCCTCTAAGATATCTTGGCAGAGGTCGACACATTCGTTGCAGATGAAGACGCCTTCTGGACCAGCAATAAGGCGATGGATCATTTCCTCGTCCCGGTTGCAGAAGGAGCACCGCCGTGTCTCGGGTGCCTGTGGTTCCTGTTTCTTTGACATGGTCTAGGCTTTACTTATTCCTTTTTCTCCTCGCCATCGAAGGTATCGAGAACGTGGTCGATGATGCCGTATTCCTGCGCAGCATCTCCGGTCATGTAGAAATCGCGCTCTGTATCCCGCTCGATAATATCCAGAGGTTGATCGGTGTGGTTGACTAATATGTTATTCAATTCTGCACGCAAACGCAAGATCTCTTCTGCCTGGATAGCGATATCCGATGCCTGACCCTGGATGCTGCTCAGGGGTTGGTGTAAGTGAATCGTTGCGTGGGGAAGGGCGTAGCGTTTCCCTTTCGTTCCCGCAGCTAACAGAATCGTACCAAACGAAGCGGTCATGCCAACAGCGACTGTAGAAATCGGTGAGCGGACCTGTTGCATAGTGTCGTAGATTGCCAGACCAGAATAAATTTGACCACCAGGGCTATTGATATACATGTTAATCTGTCGATCGGGATCCTCTCGATCGAGGAACAATAGCTGTGCAACCATAAGGTTGGACACCTGGTCGTTTATCGGTGTGCCAAGAAAAATGATGCGTTCGCGCAAGAGCAGCGAGTAAATATCATAGGCGCGCTCGCCACGCCCGCTCGATTCGATCACCATTGGAACTATTGAACGCGGATCTTTTACATCCATGATGGGATTCTTACTCCTTTTCCATGTCATCTGCGCCCGAGATCTCAGGTGCAGAATCCATACCATTATTCTCTTCTTTGCCGTCAACTTCTATAGTAGATACATCCTGTTCTTCCGGTTCATCTTTGGCGATGGCGACCATACGACGCATTGCTTTATCGGTGAGAATATCCATTGCAATGCGGTGGCGGCCTGCGGGGGATGTGAATGCTTCAAGAAGTCGTTTATCAGCATTCGCCCCCAAAGGTTCGGTAAGGCGCTTGATCCCGGCCTCAATTTCCTCGTCCTCTACCTTTAGTTCTTCGACGTCGACAATCTTGCCTAACACAAGGCCGCGCTTAATACGTTCTATTGCTTCAGGTTCCAGCTCCTTGCGGAGATCTTCTTCTGTCTTTCCTTCGATCTTTAAATAATCCTCAAGCGCCAGGTTTTGATTACCCAAACGCATACGTAGATCTTGTAAGAGGTGCCCGGTCTCTTCTTGAAGGACGATGGGGGGAAATTCCACAGAAGCTCCTTCAACGAGCTCTTGCATGATTTTATCCCGGTGTTGGTTTTCCGCCTCGATTTTCGCCTGTTCCTGCAGACTCTCGCGAAGCTTAACTCGCAGATCAAGCAAGCTTTCAAAATCACCCAGATTTTGTGCCAGTTCGTCCGACCACTCAGGGATAAAGCGTGATTTCACCTCCAGGCACTTGATGTGAAACTTAGCGGCGCGATTTTGTAGATCTTCGCTGGAATGGTCCTCTGCAAAGGTATATTCGTAGGATTTTTCATCTCCAGCGGTTAATCCTAAAAGATGCTCAATAACGTCGGGGGTGGGGACATCGGTTTCCGGGTCGACTAGGACGGAGATGTCCTTCATGTCGAGCAGTTTTGCGTCTTCATCGTCCTCTGGATCTAGGAGTTCACCGGATATATTTATGATTACTAAATCCGTTTCTTCGGCAGGGCGATCAACAGGTTCAATCAATGCTTGGCGCTGGCGAATTCCTTCCAGTGCATCTTCAAAAGCTTCATCCGTGACTTCTGGTTCTTCAAAGGGGATCCTAATATCTCGAAATGAGCCCAGATCGACCTCAGGCGCGAGGGGAACCGTATAGCGAAGTTTGAGGGGGTCTTCGCGGATGATTTCCTCTAGTGCACCGGGAGCATAAGGCTCTATTTCAGATTCTTCGAGTGCGTCCCGATAGATATCCTGACCAAGGCTTTCCAGTGCTTCTTCGAAGATAACATCTTCACCGAATTTTCCCAGGATTACCTCGTAGGGCGCTTTCCCAGGACGAAACCCGGGAATCTTAGTCCCTCGGCTGAGGCGTCGTGCGGCGCCGCGCATTGCTGTTTGAAGCTGATCCGATGCGACTTCAACTTGAAGTTCAACTTGGCGGTTTTCCAGGTCCTGTCTTTCGATTTTCAAGATACGTCCCTTCCTGGCAGTTGTGAATATTGTTGGGGTAAAATTGATGGCCTGATCTTCCACGTGAGACCAAGCCAAGCGAAAAGCCCACAGTGGGGAAGGTGGGATTTGAACCCACACGCCCGAGGGCACGTGATCCTAAGTCACGCCTGTCTGCCAATTCCAGCACTTCCCCCAATTGAAGGATTATAACTTTCGCCCGAAAGCGTGTAAAGGTTGTTTGGGGGAGGGTGAGGGAATTGGGTTTTTATTGGTGTCCGCATAGTGTTGCTTATAGCTGCTCAAGATATGCTGGGCCAACTGTAATGTCCGCCGAACGCGACATGGCTTTGTGCTATTTTCTATAGGTAGACGCCCTTCAATGCTAAAGCACTCTTAGGAGGCAAGGCGCCGCTATGCCTCTGTTTGGGAATGCGTTTGTATTTGCCCAATTTCACGAATGGTGTGGTAATTCAGTTGGTCTAGGGGAGCGTCGAGCGCATCTGTGCCAGATGTAAAAGATCATGGTCCGTCGCTATTCCCATCACCTCGAGCAAAGATGTTGGACCGAGAAGGGAATGCAGGGCAGGCTGGTTCCATTCAGCCTCGGTGAGAATCTCCAATTCCTGTAGAAGGGCTACTCGCGCTTCGAGGAAATCACTTAACGCCTCTGGCCCCGATTGGCCGATGTAATTTCTCTCATCCGCCCAGATATCGGTATCGAGTGCCGTTAAATGTGGCGATTCGGCAGCCGAGAAAGCCGCCAGCCGTGGCCTATTGACTTCCATCTCTGCGTCGCGCAGATGACAGACGATCTCCACCGGCGCCCACTCATTCGGCGCTGGTCGGCGTTTCCACTCATCGTTCGAGAGCTCACGGGCTAGCGTGGCAAGTGCGCCAGCATGCCCACGGAATCGGGCTGAGACCGCCTGTGCGGTGCGGATTTCCTCAGGATCGGGGGCGTTAACTTGCCCATCTATCCACCCAAGCAAATCGTTGAGACTTCCACCCGGGTACTCATCACATGGATCGTCTGAAAGATGATAGACGCGCATGGATAACGCTCGTGCTGGGGCGAGGTCAAGCCCGGGGTCGTTTCCCACCATCACGGCCTCATGCGGCTTGCGACCTAATTGACCGAGGATCTCGGCGTAATACGCTGGCTGGGGTTTTGTGAAATGGAAGATATCGTAGCTAGTGATCAATGTGAAAGGGATTTCTTCAGGTGCCAGATCTGCCCATCGAAGCCGCTCCTCGATCGCAACCCTCGGAAAGAGAGGGTTGGTCGCAACGACAACCTCAAGTCCCTGGTTGAGAAGGCTCTCCACAACGGGTCTTGCAGAAGGGCGCGCTCCAGTAACCGCTTGAAGCGAGGGGAAGATTTGTTTGTAGAAGGTATAAATCTGCGCCTCAGCTTCATCCATATTGAGGTTCAAAGCTGGATAGAAGTAATCCGCGAAAGCTTTTTCAAGTGTCAATCGGGGGTCAGTGTTTTCAATCATCTTCTGGCTGCCGACGACGAGTTCGCGAATGAAACTGTCTGGAGGGAGTGTGTCTGACATGAATTGACCCAGCCGCTGGAAATAGGCTGGGAGGAAACTCTCCATCTTGTTATCAAGGAGCGTATCGTCCAGATCAAGAAGGATGGTTTTGAGCATCATTCCTCCGGGGAGGTTCTGAAAACTGGAAGTTCGAGGTGGCACTGCCCACAGCCGATCTCTGGTTCGGGTACATCCTGGAGTGCTTTCGTGCAAAAGGCTGTGACTTCGATACGTCGTCGAAGACCGAGGAAGCCGCGTTCAACCTTCGCTTCCAATACCATGTTCGGGCAAGCGTTGGCTATCTTGATCGCGGGAACTTTACATTTTTCGCAAAGGTCAGGTGTATATTCCCCTCCGCCTGGAGTGCTCTCGAGCAGACGGCATTCCTGTAGAGCTCGACCTCGATTGAAGTCCTCGTAGTAGTAGGGGCATTCCCGACCGGCAGGGGTAATCATAGTGATGGGGAGATGGTTAGGTTGATCTAAACCCGAGTAACGTACTCGCCAGTGCGGGTATCGACACGAATTTTATTACCCGTCTCGACGAAAAGAGGAACCTGAACCTTTAGGCCGGTCTCCACTGTAACGGTTTTATTTGCGCCTGTGGCAGTGTCGCCTTTTAACGCCGTCTCCGCCTCTATGACTTCGAGATCCACAGCAGTTGGCAATTCAATATCGATCGGTTCTTGCTCATAGAAGGTGAGCTTCACCTCCAGGTTTTCAATGAGGTAATCCACTGCATCTCCTACCGCGTCGCGGTCGAGCGCAGGCTGCTCGAATGAAACCATGTCCATGAAGTGGTACAGGTTTCCGTCATGGTAGAGGAATTGGGCTGTGCGGTAGTCAAGCCGAACGTCCTGCACCCGATCGCTTGATGTGAATGATTTCTCTAGGACGGCGCCGGTGCGCAAATTACGAACTTTTGTGCGGATCGTGGCCTTACCCCGTCCGGGTTTATGATGGGTGTACTCGATTACTCTATAGAGGTTCTCATCCAATACAAAAGTTACTCCATTTCGTAGTTCGTTGACATCAATCACGTTTTTAATCCTTCGACTTATGTGTTGAGTTATGGTGTGGTGATTATAGTCGGACGCGGTGATGAGCGTCAATGCGTGATCACAGACCAAGCCAGCGAGAAGCTGCTTCCGGAAGTTCTGCCAGGCTACCTTCTTTATGTTCGCATCGTGGGAGCGAATCGACGAACATGCGTCCGTAGAATTTTGAGATGATTCTGCGATCGAAGACCGCTACGACTCCCCGATCTGAGCGGGTGCGGATCAAACGGCCAAAACCCTGCCGGAAACGCAGGATGGCTTCGGGAAGCATATACTCATCAAATGGGGATTCATACGACTCTGCTCGAGCGGCGATGATCGGGTCGTTGGGGACTGCGAATGGCAGGCGTACGATTCCAAGCACAGAGAGAGCCGGTCCGGGGATGTCGACTCCTTCCCAAAAAGAACGTGTACCGAGCAGGACGGCTTGCTCTGTCGACCGGAAGCTCTCCAGCAGGGCGTGCCGGGATGCTCCTCGGCTCTGTTCGAGAAGGTGAATACCCTCCCTCGTCAAAGGTTCGGCCAAGGCGCGGGCTGTAGTCTGGAGCTGGGCATTCGATGTGAAGAGGACCATTGTTTTTCCTCCGATCTCCTTCACCAGGCGGATCAATCCACTTTCGAGAGCGCGTTGATAGGCTTGTCGCTGGACGGGTTCTGGTATGTCGTTCACAAGATAGAGTAACGTCGATGATTCGTGATCAAAGGGTGAACCCAGTGCCAGTTCATCCGCGTCCTGCGCGTACAATCGCCGACGGATGTAGTCGAAGTCACCGGCTGTTGTGAGCGTAGCCGAGGTCATAATGACGGCTTCTTTTTCGTGCCAAAGATAGCGCTCCACGAGAGGTCCGACTTCGAGAGGTGCGGCATGCAGCGAAAGGTGCTCGCCAGGTGGGCGGACGTTAACCCAATATATATCAGCTGAGTCCGGCTCAAAGATCATCCGCTCGAGGTGTTTGTAGACCTCACCGAGGCTGCGTCGGGCGATGTGTGCAGCTACCGACAGGTTTTCCGCAGCTTCAACCCCAGTCTCTGCCAGGCTTTCAAGATCATCCGCCATTTCTGAAAGTTTCTCAACGATCTTAGCAAGTGGGCCACGTAAGTTTTCCCAGGAGATCTCCACCTTTTCCCAATCAGGGAGCGTTCTTGTTGCAGGTACGATGCGCATTTGCTGCCCGTAGAATCCCAGTTCTTGTCCTTCACGTTGATTATCAAGAACTTCAGAGATACGTTCGAAGAGAGTCTTGGACATCTCGATGCATTCGACGGTCCGGTCGGAGATTGCACTGATAACTCGATCGACCTGTGTAGAACCCTCGGGAGGCAGCGAGGCGCGGGCAACTTCTAATATCTGCCGCAGGAGTCCCCTTGAACGGCTTCCCAGGTCACGCAGCACGCGTTGCACTTCTATCTCCGTAACACTGAAACTCAGACCGTTTGTCGTCGCTGCCTCAAGGTGATGTGCCTCATCGATGATCAGATGTTGATACTCGGGGATCACGCGGTTCCCGATGGCGATATCAGCCAACAATAGCGCGTGATTAACGATGATGATGTGTGCTTGCTCTGTTGCAAGTCGAGAGCGGTAATAGGGGCAGATCCCGCCTGTATATTGAGCGCAATTCTCGAGTGAGCAGTCATCGTTATCGGCAGACAATTTAGACCAAATTACTGATTCTTCCCGGGGCAGGTTAAGTTCGCTGCGGTCACCGCTGCCACCGTTGGTGAGCCAGAGCAGGAGCTTGGTGAGGACGCGCGTCTCTTCCGCTGATCGCGGTCCCAGGCTGCGCAAGGTGTTGAAGCGACGGGGACAGAGGTAATTACCGCGTCCTTTAAGAACCGCTGCATGGTACTCTGTGTCCAGAGCCTGGTTCAGGTCCGGAATGTCTTTGTGGATCAATTGATCCTGGAGGTTGAGCGTATTGGTTGAGATGACTACAGGCCGGCCATTTTGTGCTGCCCATGCGAAGGCAGGTGCCAGGTACGCCATCGATTTCCCCGTCCCCGGCCCAGCCTCGACCATTAAGTGTTTGCTCTCTGATAACGCTTCCGTCACCGCTCTTACCATGCTGATCTGCTGTGGACGGTCTTCATATCCTTGGAATGCGCGTGCCATTGGTCCACCCGGCTCGAAGATGGAGGCGATTTCCTCCACATCGAGCGCGACAGGCTCAGCCGATGGTGTTAGTCTTCCTTTCGGGAGGGAGGCTTTCGGGAACAGGGTCGGGAATTCACCCTTCGTAGGCTCTTCTTTTGCACGTCTCTCGCCGTAGGCCAGATCGAAAACCCAACCAGCCCCCCATTCAAGCTCCTCTCCGTAGCGAGTGATCTCCTCCAGGATGGGGAATGGGATTGCACGCGCACCCTCGTATAGTTGAAGAAAAACCTGGCGAGTTGTGTGGGCGTCATCAATCGCGCGATGGGCAGCTCGTACCGGAACGCCGAGCGACTGTGCCAATGCCTGGAGACCATACCGTCCTAGAGATGGAAGCATGACAGAAGCCAGGTCGAAAGTGTCGAGGTAAGGATTTAATTCGAATAAACCTCGGCGCTTCATGAACGCCAAATCGAATTGGATGTTATGCCCCAGGATGGGCAGGTCGCCGACGAAAGCATTCAGCCCTGAGAGAACCTTGGTGATCCGCGGAGCACTGGAGAGCATGGCGTCCGTAATGCCGGTGAGTTGAACGACGGCGGGGGGGATCGGGCGGCCGGGGTAGATGAGTTCTGACCATTCATCTTCGACACGGTCGCCGCGAAATCGAACGGCACCGATTTCAATAATGGCATCACGCGCGGGATCCAGGCCGGTGGTCTCGAGGTCGAAGGAGATTAGTGATTGCATAGGATTGAGTGTGGCATTATAGCATCCCCGGTGGCGCCCTATGCTATACTGCGAAGGTATTTAGTAAGGAGTGGGATGGGCTGGTTCATTCAGAAATCACGACCATGGAAACGGTAACGAATGATGGAAAATGGTGTTCCTCATTATAGAAGATCAGGGTTCAGGACCGGCATGCAATGAAAGATCCGGCGATGGATGATATGTCGCTGGCGCGGCGAGCGGGTTCAGATCCCGAGGCTTTCGGCGAGCTATACGAGCGGCACATCCGGAAGATTTACAACTACATATACTATCGGACTGGGAACCATCACGATGCCGAAGACTTGACAGAGATGGTCTTCCAGCGAGCGCTGCGACATGTTGCAACGTTCGAGGATAAAGGAGTTCCTTTTACGGCCTGGTTGTATCGGATCGCGCACAACCTGGTTGCGAACTGGCACCGCGATCGCAGTCGTCGCCCGGTCGTCCCGCTTGATCAGCATGCAGCTGTGAGCGAAGTAGCCGAGTACCCAGAATCAGAGGCGATGGCTCTTGAGGAGACCGAGTTGCTGATGAGAATTGTGCGTCAGCTCCCCCCCGACAGACAAGAGCTATTGATCCTAAAATTTGTTGAGCGCATGTCGAACGCGGAGATCGGAGAAGTAATGGGTAGAAGTGAGGGGGCGATTAAAAGCCTGTATCACCGGACATTGAATGCTATGCGAGCAGAAGCAAGAAGTTTGGAGGAAGAAAGCGCCAAAGCCAGATCCGAAAAGAAGAAATAGCAGGATGAGAGATTAGATGGATGCAAGCTTAAGTAAACATAGATTGGAAGAGCTGCTTTCGGACATCCTTGTTCCGGTCGAGCCCAGTGTGAAGTTTGTCCGGCGATTGCGCGCTCGATTGGTTACCTATCACGGCAGAGGTCCGCTCTCGAGCTGGATGGTCATCGTTGTGATTGCTACGGTGTTTTTGTTGGTGGTTACTTCGATCGGGTTGATCATTCGTATTTTCCTGGGCTGGGTCAGCTTGATCGGGCTTATTTCCAATCGACGGCGGATGAAATCTGAAACGAGAGTCGCGACGTAGATTCGCATTATCCCCTCTAGTATCAAAATTGAACCGGAGTTCACAGAGTGCTGTGAGGCACTTTGTGTTGAGTGGTCCTTGATCTTTATGGTGATCACACGAGGATTACAGAGGGATTTCTCGCTGCGCTCGAAAGGACATTTTTCGGGGGCAAAGTCGAAGGATCTCAATCCCCGGTCAAGGATCGAGGGAATTGTATCGCTCCGCTCGCAATGACAAATCTTTGGATGATGGAGAGTGCTTCGCTTGCAGCATGTTCAGTTTTTCTGCCCCCCAAACCCCCGGCAGGGGCTATGGGGGGAACAGTTTTCCCCCGGACCACCTACGATAAAGACAGGCCGTGAGAAATCCAAGAACCGTCCTTGTCGTTGCGAGGAGCCCGTCAGGGCAATGTGGCAATCTCCGCTCAAGAATCGAGGAGATTGCTTTGCTGCGCTTGAAATGGCATTAATTAAAAAACAGGCTTTTAGACCCGTTCAAAATGCGAGAGGATTTAGATTTTTGCATTTAGGCTAAATTATCTTACCCTTACTTTCAGAACAGTCCCCAATCGCTGCCAGTTCCATCCTCCATCATCGAGGGTTCCCACATTTCCATACCGATTTCAACCATCGCCTCGATTCCCGTCGCTTCGATGGCTTTACTGCGAGTCATTTCGATCAATGCTGGCGCGTAGGGGCAGAAGGGCGTTGTCAGGATCATTTTCAGTTGGACGCTCTCGTCATCGATCGATACATCTCGTATCAGACCCAATTCGATGATATTGAGCCCAAGCTCAGGGTCCATCACTTCGCGCAGCCGATTGCGCAGCGTCTCGGCTGCTTCCGGATGCGTTGAATCCGCTTCCCAGATTGTCGTTGCTGCTGATTCTTCACTCATATTCTTTTTCGCTCATCAACTGGACGGAGAACGCGCAATGTGCATCCCCATCCAACATGCTTTGCACCTGCTCGACCGGCAAGGATAATGCCTTGGCAATAAAGGTCTGATCGATCATGCAGACCTCGGGGTGTTTCTGCCCAATGACAAAATAGGGACAGCTAAATGCACGGATTACGACGATGTCTCCACGCCGCTCAGACTCCGCAGTGAAGCCCTCTTCGTTTAGCAGTTCAAGGAGACGAACTAAGCGTTGAGCTATTGGAAGCCCCCCGAGTTGGCTGGCATAATCCTCGGCCATTGTATCGGCGATGTTCGAAAGCACACCTTCGTAGTAAATAAGGGGTAGCGATTCTTTCATCTGGTCGAGAAGCCGACTGGTAAGGCGGAGGTAGCGGGTGGGGAAGAGCTCGTGAGCCTCTTCGGTCAATGAAAATAATTGGTGTGGTCGACCGACACCATGCTTCACTTCCTCTATGCGCAACAAGCCGTCAACCTGCAGTTTACCCAGGTGGTGACGCACGGATACAGGGGATATGCCCGCCGCTTCTGCCAGTTCCTTCACTGTGCAGCTGCTGCGGGAACGTAGAGTCTGCAGTATCGTTTCGCGCGTTTGAGAGGCCATTTTCCGCAGTATAGCACGCCCTGTCTCCGAATGTCAATATTTCAGATATTTATGATTATTATTTGGGCAGTGATCCTAAGGTCGGCAGTTTAACGGTTGAATATATTAGATATTTCTCACAAATATTGACATCTTGGAAGGGTGCGTGCTATAATCTTGCGTTATTTAAAGCGTTGAAGGGGCAGTAGAAAACAGGCCGGAGGGTGTCTAATGACGGATATTTTGGAAGTAAAAGACCTGCATACTTCCATCGATGGACAGGAGATCCTAAAGGGCGTGAACCTGATCGTCCGCGAGGGGGAGATCCATGCTTTGATGGGCCCAAATGGGACGGGCAAATCGACTCTGGCTAACGTATTGATGGGTCACCCGACACTTGACGTGACAAAGGGTCAAATTCTCTTCAAAGGTGAGGACCTGGCAGGCATTGCTACAGACGAGCGAGCACGGATGGGGTTGTTTCTCGCCTTCCAATATCCCGTCGCCATACCCGGGGTTTCCGTTGCCAATTTCCTGCGGCAGGCGATTAACGCTCACCGCAAAGCCCGGGACCCGGAGTATAAAGGGATCTCAATACCAGAATTCCGTAAGCTGCTAAAAGAGAAGATGGACTTGCTTGAGATGGCACATGAGTTCGCGGGTCGATACCTGAATGACGGATTCTCCGGCGGCGAGAAGAAGCGCGCCGAGATTCTGCAATTAGCAACGCTGGAACCCTCAATCGCAATTCTTGATGAGACGGACTCGGGTCTCGACATTGACGCTCTGCGTATCGTGGCGAGTGGTGTAAACACACTCGCGGGACCCAACCTGGGCGTGCTGATTATCACCCACTATCAACGTATCCTGAATTACATCAAACCTGACAAAGTGCATATTATGCTCGATGGTCAAATCGTTGAGTCTGGCGGGGCGGATCTAGCGGAGCATCTGGAAGAGCAAGGCTACGACTGGGTCCGTGAGAAGCACAATGGGAAGGTAGAGGCGTAGGGAGGCTTCGGCGGTATGGCTTCATCAGGGGATATCAAGAATCTCCAGGATATTGATCAATATAAATACGGGTTTAGCGATCCTGACGTGTCAGTTTATAAGACGCGCAAAGGCTTAGACCGGGAAGTGGTCGAGCAGATTTCGGCGATGAAGAGCGAGCCGAAGTGGATGCTCGAGTATCGCTTGAAGGCGTTCGAGCACTTCTTAGAACGTCCGATGCCAACTTGGGGCGGCGATGTCGGCGGTCTTGACCTGGATAGCATCTATTACTATGTCAAACCCGCGGAGATGGAAGGGCGCACCTGGGATGACGTTCCTGATTCAATCAAGCAAACCTTTGATAAGCTTGGCATTCCAGAGGCTGAGCAAAAATTTCTCTCTGGAGTCGGTGCGCAGTACGAATCGGAGATGGTGTATCACAGCATCCAGGAGCACCTCGAACAACAGGGCGTAATATTCCTCAGTATAGAAGAAGGCTTGCGACAGCATCCAGATCTATTCCGTGAATATTTCGGAACGGTCATCCCCTATACCGACAATAAGTTTGCCGCATTGAATAGCGCGGTATGGTCGGGAGGGTCTTTTGTCTACATCCCTCCCGGTGTGAAAGTGGAGCTCCCGCTTCAAGCATATTTCCGTCTGAATATCGCGAACATCGGCCAGTTTGAACGCTCGATGATCATCGTCGACGAAGGTGCGGAGGTTCATTATGTAGAGGGCTGTACGGCGCCGACCTACTCAACGGATTCCTTCCACAGCGGTGTGATCGAAATCATCGTCAAACGCGGCGCCCGCAGTCGCTACACAACAATTCAGAATTGGTCGACCAACGTATACAACCTGGTTACTCAGCGAGCGATGGTCTATGAAGATGCATCGCATGATTGGGTGGATGCCAACATCGGCAGCAAACTTTCAATGAAATACCCATCCTGCTACTTGATGGGGAAGGGCGCGCGGGGCGAGATCCTTTCTATGGCTTTTGCCACAGATGGACAGCACCAGGATACAGGCGGCAAGATGGTCCATGTCGCACCATACACGACCAGCAAGATTACCGCTAAGTCGATTAGCCAGGGCAGCGGTAGGTCATCTTATCGTGGTTTGCTGAAAGTCCATGATGGTGCCGTCGGATCGAAGTCGAATGTAGTCTGCGATGCACTGCTCCTGGATCCGCATTCGCGATCGGACACTTATCCCTATATCGAGATCGACGAAGCTGAAGTCAGCATCGGTCATGAAGCCTCGGTGAGTAAAGTCGGGGAACAGCAGCTTTACTACTTAATGAGCCGTGGTTTAAGCGAGGAAGAAGCGATCAGGATGGTCGTCTCTGGGTTCATTGAGCCCTTGGTTAAAGAGCTTCCGATGGAATATGCCGTGGAGATGAATCGCCTGATCCAGATTCAGATGGAAGGTTCAATTGGGTAGAAGCGGTATGCAATCCAGGTCATCCTAAGTATGGATTTCAAGATGAGGTTTCACTGAGCATGAGTTCCCGAACTGTTAGCCGGCGCAAACGTGTAGTACGAAAGCAGGGAGTGCCGGAATTCAATTTCACACGTGAAGATGTCGAGGGCATCTCTCAAGCTCTTGGTGAGTCAGCTACGCTTAAAGCACATCGAATGGCAGCGTGGAAGCAATTTGAGTCATTCCCCATGCCGTCAACGAGTGATGAGGCATGGCGGCGGACGGACATCCGCGGCCTTGAGGTTGACCGGGTTAAGGCGCAGGCGAGTGCGAAAACGCCTGTTGACCCGGAATTGCTCCAGCCGCTTATCTCCGAGTCTCATGGAGCGCTGTTGGTCCTACGACCGGGAAAGGCTCCAGAACTTCAAGCGGAAGATGACCTGAAAAAGCGGGAAGTGGTATTCACGGATTGGGCTACAGCCGTGCGGGAACACGCAGAGATCCTAGACCGTTATGTAGGTACAGTTATTCCGGCTGAAGACGGCAAGTTCGCCGCACTCGCGGCAGCGATGAGTCAGGAAGGAGTGCTGCTCTATGTTCCTGCCGGAGTTCAGCTCCGGCAGCCGCTTCATTCCATTTTCTGGGCGCCGGGCACAGAAACGGCGTTTTTCCACCGAGTGCTCGTCGTTCTTGAGCGGGGTGCGTCGGCAACTTTCTTTCATGAAACCGCTTCACCGACGGAAAATGAAGGCCAAACGGTCCATACTGGGACTCTTGAAATCTCCTTAGCAGAGGAGGCATCGTTGAAGTTTGTTGAAGTGCAGAATCTTGGCGGGCACGTCTGGAACTTCACACACGAACGGGCGAAGGTCGCCCGTGAAGGTCGGTTGGAATGGATATTCGGTGCGGTGGGGAGTCAGCTGACGAAGACTTTTTCCGATATAGACCTGATAGGGCAGGGGGCAGAGGGACGTATTTCCGGATTTTACTTCGCCAGCGAACAGCAACATTTCGATCTTGATACACAGCAGAATCACTTAGCGCCGAACACAACGAGCGATCTGCTTTACAAAGGTGCACTGGTCGATCAGAGCCGTTCTGTCTGGCAGGGAATGATCAAAGTCGCACCTGAGGCGCAGAAGACGGATGGTTTTCAGGCTAATCGCAATCTGATTTTAAGTAAGAAAGCACGCGCCGATTCGATTCCCGGTTTGGAAATCATGGCCGATGACGTACGCTGCACTCACGGTGCTACGGTGGGCCAGTTAGAAGATCTACCCATCTATTATTTGATGACGCGCGGTTTTCCGCGCGAGGAAGCTGAGCGAATAATGATCGACAGCTTCTTCGCACCCATTATGGAGCGCATACCCTTCGGTGGCGTGAGGGAGCGTTTTCGGGGGATGATCGAAGCGAAACTTGGCAATTAAAGGCGGACTATCATACAATGTTAAGCTGGTCTGTCTGAGAGAAGAAGTGAGAGAAGTTAATGGCAAGAAAGATGAAGGATGCTACGACAATTAACCGAGTAGGTGAATATCGCCACGCGGTTGGAGAGGTTGTTGAGGTTTATTGCGATCATAATCGGGATGGCAGCCGTGTGCGTGACTGGCTACAGGGCGTTGTCGTGCAGGCGGACGAGAAAATGGTTGCGATCCAGTTCACAGAAGACGTGTATCTGACCGACGGCTGGATGGTCCCCGATCGAGTCCTCTGGACGCAGCACGGCAGCGAATCCATCCGTCAGTCAAAACGAAAACGCAAACGCGCAAAGCGCAAATCCTGAAACGCATTCCAATATCGACGTGAGGGTCTAATGGAGTTATCCTTCGAATCAACCACACTTGACATCCCGGCGATCCGTCGGGATTTTCCAATTCTTGAACGCGAGACGGAACCGGGAGTAAAGCTGGTTTATCTGGATAACGCGGCAACATCCCAGAAGCCTTTGCAGGTTATCGAGGCGATGGATTTCTATTACCGGCAGATAAATGCAAACATCCATCGCGGCATCCACTGTTTGGCTGAGGAAGCTACGTTCGCCTACGAAGATGCCCGAAAGAGGATTGCCGCCTTTATCGGTGCGGAGAGCTGGAGGGAGATCGTCTTTACACGCAATACGACAGAGTCACTCAATTTGCTGGCGTATAGCTGGGGCAGGGCAAATCTGAAAGCGGGTGATCGTATCCTGCTAACAAAGATGGAACATCATTCGAACATCGTTCCATGGCATATGCTGGCGGATGAGCTGGGGGTAATTCTTGATTTTGTCACCTTAACCGATCAGGGGAAGTTGGACCAGGAATCTTTTGCATCGCTTCTCGAACGTGAACCGAAATTAGTCTCCTTCACTCAGATGTCCAACATGCTGGGGACGGTCAACCCGGTCGCCGAGATGACCGAGCAGGCGCATCGTGCGGGTGCGGTTGTGATCATCGATGCGGCGCAATCTGTTCCGCATATGCCGGTCGACGTGCAGGAGCTAGGCGTGGATTTCCTGGCGTTCTCAGCGCATAAAATGATGGGACCGACTGGAATCGGCGTCATGTATGGGCGCAAGGAATTGCTGCAGGAAATGCCGCCGTTCCTCGGTGGTGGGGATATGATCAAGAGAGTGGAGCTTGGTGGTTTTACGATGAATGATCTGCCCTACAAATTCGAAGCTGGTACACCCGCGATCGCCGAGGCGATCGGTTTTGGGGCGGCTGTAGACTACCTGGCGAACCTGGGAATGGATGCTGTACATCAATACGAACAAGCGTTGACTGCCTACGCACTCGAACGTCTGGAAGAAGTTCCCGGTATTCAAGTTTATGGTCCTGAGGCAGTCGATAAGGGTGGTGTGCTCTCCTTCATCTACGATGGCATCCATACGCATGATGTAGCGCACATCCTGGATTCATTTGGGATCGCGATCCGCGCCGGCCATCACTGTGCACAACCGGCTCATCAGCATTTCGACATCGATGCTACGTCGCGCGCCTCTTTATATGTCTACAATGTGAAAGAAGATGTTGATCAATTGATTGAGGGGCTTTACAAGGTGAAAGAGATCTTCGGTTAGTGGAAAAGGGGATCAAGGTCGTTTCTGCTTTTTGCGGATTCAAGATTTCAACAAATCAAATTTGGAGCGGGAAAAACAGAAAATGGATGATTTCTATCGAGAACTGATTATAGACCGCTATAAAAACCCACGAATGCGAGGCGAATTGGACCCGCATGATTATTCGTACGAGGACGACAATCCGTTGTGCGGGGATGAGCTTCGCATCGACCTACGGGTGGATGCTGATAGCCGCATTACCGAAGCGGCATTCACGGGAAAGGGATGCGCGATTTCCCTGGCATCTGCTGATTTGCTCGTTGAATCAATCATCGGTAAGACTCTCGATGAGATTAAAACGCTCTCGAAAGATGACATCATCGAGATGCTGGGTATTGAGTTGGGACCTGTGCGATTGAAGTGCGCGTTGCTCTCCTTGAAGGTTCTCAAAGCCGGGATCTATGGTTTAGATGAACTTGAAGAGGAGCTCATGCTCTAGGGGCTGTATGTACGATTACAGAACATACCAAGAAGATGAAGTAGAATTCGTTTCGGTAGCATCGGAAGATGAGGTCGGGAATGGAGAGCGGATTCTGCTCGAGATCGATGGGCAGGCGATTGCCCTGTTCAACATCGCCGGGGATTTCTTTGCCATCGCCGATGTCTGTTCACATGATGATGGCCCTGTGGCCGAGGGGGAGCTGGATGAGTATGAGATTATTTGCCCGCGGCACGGGGCGCATTTTGATTTACGAACGGGAAAGGCATTGACGCTTCCCGCAGTGGTTGATATCCCCGCATACCCAGTGAGGGTGGAAGCGGGGGAGGTATTAATCGGGCTGCCGGTGGAAGGGTAGATGACCGCGCGGGTTCATTTTTGAAATTATAGAGACGCCCTGCCGGGGCGTCTCTACGCGTTCAGGTGATTGACAGGGCGAATCCGTATGTGTTCTGGAGATGGGTTGTTGGCTTTTGTGGAGTCAGGAAGCTTTGCTTCCAGTCGCAGGCGCAGCTTGAGCCTTGAGGTCTGAGCATATAAACGCATAGATAGACCACCGCAGAGGTGATGATTTTTTTCTTCCCCCTAAATCCCCCAAAGGGGGACTGTGGGGGACTCCACTCCCCCACACCCCCCGGATCAAACATCAAGTTCTCAGCTCAAACCAAGCATCCAAATCCGAGAAAGATACAATTTCCCGTTCACAGTTTACGGAAAATCGAGTATCATTCATGTTTGTGCGCCGTGCCCGCGAAATTGGTGGACGCGGCGCTCAATATATACAGTCATCCTAAACGAAAGAGGGTTTTCAGCATGGCAGAAAAATGGGTTTACCTGTTCGATGAAGTCGACAAGGCAGAGAAAAAGGCTGGATCGTGGGAGGGCGTGCGCGCTCTCCTCGGTGGCAAGGGCGCTAACCTTGCGGATATGACCCGCATCGGCGTGCCGGTCCCACCGGGTTTCACTGTAACGACTGAGGCATGCAATGCCTTTCTTGCGCGTAACGAGTCTCTTCCAGATGGTTTGTGGGATCAGGTTCTAGAGGCGATAAAGACGGTTGAAAAGAAGACCAGCAAGGTCTTTGGCGATGCGAAGAATCCGCTCCTGGTGTCCTCTCGCTCAGGGGCGAAGTTCTCCATGCCGGGCATGATGGATACGGTTCTGAACCTGGGAATGAACGACAAGTCGGTAGATGGAATGATCGAACTTACCGGCGATGCGCGCTTTGTCTATGACTCCTACCGGCGACTGGTCCAGATGTTTGGATCTGTCGTATTGGGGATCGAGGATACAGCTTTTGAGAAACCGATGGATGAATACAAGGAGGAGAGGGGGCTCAAGCTAGATACCGAACTCGAAGCCGAGGATTGGAAGGCGATCACCGAGTCGTTTAAGAAAGTGATTAAGAAGCACAAGGGCTTTGAGTTCCCGCAAGACCCCTACGAGCAACTCCGCCTCTCCATCGAGGCTGTTTTTGGCTCTTGGAATGGAAAGCGTGCCGTAGATTACCGCAATGAAGCGGGGATCAGCCACGATCTCGGCACTGGCGTGAATATCATGACGATGGTATTCGGGAACATGGGGGATGATTCGGGCACGGGCGTCGCCTTCACACGGAACCCCGCGACTGGCGAGCGGAAGCTATACGGCGATTATTTGCTCAACGCGCAGGGCGAGGATGTTGTTGCTGGTATTCGCAACACGAAGCCGATTGCCAAGTTGGCGGAAGACCTTCCGGCAGCAAATGCAACCTTCGTGGAATTGTGTGAGAAGCTCGAGAAACACTACAAAGAGATGCAGGATGTCGAATTCACCATCGAGCGTGGTAAGTTCTGGATGCTTCAGACGCGTGATGGGAAGCGAACTGCAAATGCGGCAATGCGGATCGCGATTGATTTTGTTGATGAGGGCCTGATAAGCAAGGAAGAGGCTGTGCTTCGAATTACGCCGGATCAGGTCGACGCACTGCTGCATCCCCAATACGATCATGAAGCGCTAGAGAGCGCTCGCGATCAGGGTAAACACTTCGCAAGCGGCGTGAACGCCTCACCGGGGGCAGCGGTCGGGCGGGTGTACTTCGACGCCAATACCGCGGAAGCCAAAGCGAAAGAGGAAGGGCAAGACGTCATCATGGTGCGACCCTTCACCAAGCCTGACGACGTTCACGGCATGCTGGCTTCGAAAGGCATCCTGACGAGTGAGGGCGGCGCCACCAGCCACGCGGCTGTTGTTGCCCGCCAATTTGGCATCCCCTGCATCGTCGGTGCGTCTGAGATCAAACTTAATCTTGAGAAACGCAACTTCACGGTGAATGACATCACGGTTGAGGAGGGGGATTGGATCTCCCTTGACGGAACGACCGGCGAGGTTTTCCTGGGGCAGATCCCGACAACGATGCCTTCCTTCGATGAGCAGGAAGAGCTGCTCACGCTGCTCACCTGGGCGGATGAGATCGCAGCAAGAGAGGGTGTGCGCGAGGGACCAAAGGGATTCCCCACAACTGGTTTGCAGGTTTGGGCAAACGCCGATTACCCAGCAGACGCCCGACGGGCGCGCGATTATGGAGCGCAGGGCATCGGACTTTGCCGTACGGAGCACATGTTCTTCGAGCAGGAACGGCTGCCGATCGTGCAGCGCATGATCCTGGCGGATAGTTCGGAAGAGCGTACGAAAGCGCTTGACGAGCTCCTACCGTTCCAGCGCAACGATTTCGATGGCCTCTTCGAGGCGATGACCGGGTTGCCGGTGATCATCCGTTTGATCGACCCGCCTCTGCATGAGTTCCTACCCGAGTTGGTAGGACTGGTTGAAGAGATTGCCACGATGCGGGCGAAGGGTGAGAAAAAGGGCTTGAAGGAGAAGGAAGAGCTGCTCGTGAGTGTGCAAAACCTGCACGAATCGAATCCGATGATGGGGTTGCGCGGCGTGCGCTTGAGCATCGTCATGCCCGAGATTGTTGAGATGCAAGTGCGGGCAATCTTCGAGGCGGCGGCGGATGTCAAGCTGAGAGGCTTCGAGCCGCACCCGGAGGTGATGATCCCGCTCACGGGGCATATCAACGAATTAACCGCGATTCAACCACGGCTGGAGGAGATCGCCAGTAAAGTCATGGATGAGAAGGGTGTTGAGTTTGATTACAAATTCGGCACGATGATTGAGATCCCGCGTGCGGCACTGACCGCAGAGGAGATCGCTGGGGTGGCAGAGTTCTTCTCTTTTGGCACGAACGACTTGACGCAGATGACCTTTGGCTACAGTCGCGATGACGCCGAGCGCAACTTCCTGCTTACGTATGTTGAGCAGGAAATCCTGCCGGTGAATCCCTTCCAGAGTATCGATGCCGACGGCGTCGGGCGGCTGATGGCGATGTGCACGGCGGAGGGACGTAAGGCGCGACCAGAGCTGGAAGTGGGAATCTGCGGGGAGCATGGCGGCGATCCAGATTCGATTAAGTTGTGCCACAAGTACGGCTTGAACTATGTGAGCTGCTCACCGTACCGCGTACCGATCGCCCGGTTAGCCGCGGCGCATGCGGCAATGGGGAAATAAGCTCATTTAATCGTAGATACTCGATTGAATCTGATAAAAAGGTGCGTTTTTAACGTACCTTTTTTTTATAGGTATATTACGATCTAACACCAAGATACCTTGAATTACTTTATCATCAGGGTTGTATGCAGTTGTATGAGAATACGTTATCATTCATTCTAGCCGCACAATTCATTCAAGAGGGAGTTCGTGCTCAATAGAAAAAATTTTACGCGTGAATGGGTTTTTCTTCTCTTGATCCTGATCATCAATATCATCCTTGTCTCGCCTCGTTTCATGGTCTCCTTTGATGAGATTAATGCCTTCGACGAAGCGAAGTATATTGATTCCGGGCGCAGTTTGACACTTCTCGAAGTGAGAGATATCTCTTGGGCTCCCCTTGTGGCACTCCTCTACGCGCCAATGCATCTCGTGCTCCGATCCAATCCTGATTGGTTCATGCTAGAGGCGTGGGTGGGTCGTCTAGTAATGTATGCTCTGATATGGATGTCCACACTCTTCTTGGCTTCACGCCTGAGAAAGTTCGCACATCCTTTCATCACAGCTGGGGTGCTCTTCACTACGGTCGCGATCTTCCCCATCTTCGAAAATCAAAGTGATGTGCTATTTATTATCATCTCGGCTTCAGCGCTCGCAGTTATATATTCGATTCTTAAAAATAATCGTTTAAGAGATATACGAATTGCTTCAGTGTTACTGGGATTGGCAGTCTTGGCACGCTTTGAAGCGATCCTGACTTTATGCGCGGTTGCGCTCTTCATTCTCCTGCTTGAATGGAAACGTCTACCACGGCTCAAAGTCGTGGCTTCGGTTTTGCTCCCGGCAATTGGTGTGTTGCTCTGTTATCTGGTCCTATATTGGAGTTCAATCGGGAGAATCAAATTGGAGGTTGGAGCGAAAGCCTGGACGGCATTCGAAAACAATCAACCAATTCTTATGGAGGGTTCTGCTCCTATTCTCACGGAAGGTGCCGGCAGTGGCAGTAGCGAGGAAACACAGAGGATCTTTGGCACAAGAGAGGAGAATCAAGGATCTGTGATAAAGGCAATCTCCAGGAATCCTTTCGCATTCGCTCAACGAGTTCTCATTAATATCCTCCATCTTCCCGAATATTTTCTGGTTTTTTTTGGTAAACGTCAAGGTCCAATCATTCTTCTTCTGGCGCTCGTTGGTTTACAAAAGTTACTTCGAGAGAGGGAGTTCCCTTTTCTTATGGCAATCGCGTTATGGTCCATTCCCGCCGTGATATCTTTGGGGTTCCTCTCAAGGCATTTCATTCCACAGATGACTCCAATCCTGCTGATCTTCAGCGCTCTTGGGTTGGCAGCGATCTATGACATTAGCCCACGGTCGATTCGAAAAACCGCATTTCTCATCATCCTGATTCTATTCATGATCTATGCGTTGGTTGATACCAAGCCAGCATTCCTTGTCGCAGGTTTCGTATTTGGTGCAGCCACATTACTCATTTTAGTTCTTGACATTGCGGCAAAACCTGACCAGCTCGGCATTACAACTTCATTCATGTTCATTCTTGCGGCGGGCATCATTCTTCGCGGTCCATATCGATTTCCAGATATGCCAAGGATTGGTGAATCCCCTCGAGAACAAGTGGTTCATTATTTGCAGGAATCTTTCCCCAAGGGATCAAAAATATTTTCCAGAGTACCTTTAACGGTCCTCGCAGCGGAGATGATCGACGTACATTCTCGCGATATAGATATTGGCACAAACATACAAAGTGGTGAGGATTTGGCCGCGGCTCTCCAGGCTGAAGACATCAACGCCATTATCCTTGATCCTATCTACCCATTCTCGCCAGGCCAAATTAATGCCTATTTTGAACAGGGTATCGGGGAGTACTTCGAGCTTGGTTTTCGTGATGATTCCGGCACACTAAAGATTCTGATACTTTTAGACAGCATTCGATGATGAACATCACTGACTATAGTGATTTTGATAATTGGCGAAGAAGGAGTATCCATTCATTGGAATAATCATCAGGAAGGGAATCTGCGGGGAGCATGGTGGCGATCCAGATTCGATTAAGTTGTGCCACAAGTACGGCTTGAACTATGTGAGCTGCTCACCGTACCGCGTGCCGATCGCCTGGTTAGCCGCGGCGCATGCGGCAATGGGGGAGTAAACTCGCAAATAACGAGATGAAAAAAGCGTACCTGAAAAGGTGCGCTTTTTTCATCCGAGACGAGGGAGAAACATACGTCTCCGAGTAGAAGAGATAGCGCATTTTAGTGTTTTTATTGCCAAGAAATGGGTTCTTCTATATATTTCCAGTCATTGGAGTGATCAATCCCCGTACAGCACATCACAGTGGAAGGAGAGACGTCATGACTGGGTCCCGAAGAAGCGCGATTTTCCTCGTAATCCTATTGCTCCTACTTACTATTTTAGCTTGTAGTCTCACACAACAGGGAACCGATGGAGGGGATGAGCCACCTGAAGAACCCGCGCCTACGGCGACGGAAGCTCCTACGTTCCCAGAAGCGGATATGACGCTCAGTGAGCCGGGGGGTGCCGAACTCGCGATCGCCGCGGGTGCGTTGAGCACTGAAGCGGAAGTCGTCGTTGAGGACATCGGTGAGGGGGTTCCGTTTGCTGGCGGCAGCCCGATGAGCCCTGCCAGTGCAGAGTACCTCGTGGAATTCGGGGATGCACAGCAAATTGGCGAGATCCGCATGACTATCCCCATGAACGATAACGCGAAACAAGCGGCAGTAGAAGGTCCCTTTGTCTACCTGGTGTGGACTGAGCCTGAGGGCTCGACCCCCTCCGTTGTAGGCGCTCGTGTGGTGGAAGATAAGATCCAATTTCCCATTGTGGGCGCAGGAAAGTACCAGGTGTTCAAGATCCTCCATCACGGCGCTTTGATGGAGATGGTCAGCATCTATGATCCACTGGCCGTGCCGACCTATCAACAGAGGACACCAGCCTGGTGCAGCCCCACGGCGATGACCAACCTGGCTAATTACCACCAGGGGGGCTGGCTCACCAGCGGGTTTGGAGCCGTTTGGGGTGAATCGAGCAACTGGTATCTTGCCGGTAAGGCAGGACAACCTTTCGACGAGGGCTACTTCTTCCATTGGCTTCTGGGCGCCGGTGGGTACACAGTCCCATCGGATGTAAAACAAAGTTTCTCGAATGGGAATGCAGAGGTCATCATCTGGAACTGGAAGGCCGCGGTCTGGTTTGGCTTCGATCCCCTTGGAGAAGGATTTGGTTTCCACACCGATTATGTATTTGCTGATTATCTCTTTGATGCCTTCCAGGCCTATGTTGAATCCTTTGTCTGGGGGATTAATGGTCCACGCAGGCCTATAGCGTGGGGCTCGAGCCTGGCTGGACACAGCCGGACGATTACAGGCAGCGATGGAACGGAGTATTACTACAATGACCCCGGTTCTGGAACCCTTAACTCATCCAAGACATGGGCAGCCTATCGACAGGAAGTGATGGATAGTTTCACTGGACCCAAGATCGAGGTAATCGACACGGTTGTTTTTTACGCTGAACCGCGCCCAGCCAATGCACGCCGCGGCGTGATCTGGCTTTATCCTCGCCGGGACGATGGATGGCCGGGTTCTGTCACGTTGATTGATGGCGATACCGGCATGCCAGCAACCAACTGGCATTGGGACGGTTCCGGTGGACATGAGAGAGGGTACTACCATGAGGATCTAAGGGGTGTTCTGCCAACAGATCCTCTGTTTGATTCGCAGTTTAAAGCCCTGGACTACATGGATGAGGTTGAGTTCGGCTTTGGCATCTTTAATATCAGCACATTAGCCTACGATTTCCATGTGGACGTGGTTCTTCAAAACGAGAATTTTAGCGTCCTGGAGAACGTTGGAAAGTTCGATGCAACCGTCTCGCCAGGTACGCGTGTAGAGTTTAATCCGGCAGCTCGATTCGGCTTGTTTAACAAGCCTCCAGGTCTGTACACGATCAAGTATGTGCTTCTTCAGAATGGGGTCTATCAGGATGTGAAATATGTTCAATTCCGCTTGGCAGGTTCGGACCTGGCAATAATCGATCCGCATATCCTGCTGACGAAGAACGCCTTCTGCCGTATTGGTCCCGATCCGTTTTTCGATGACATGACGGCTTTTTTGGCGGGGACGTACCTCGATCTGGTAGGTGTAAATTCGGAGCGTACATGGGGTAAGGTTGAGGCAACAGTAAACGAGATCAAGTTCCAGTGCTGGATCGCGTTGAGCTCGGGGGAGGCGGAAGGTGAGGATCTCGTACCGGTGTTAATGTCCCCGGCATTCCCTGAGGAAGAACCAGCGGGTCCGGTGTGTGTCAGCACGCTTGATCGAACTGAGTGCAACGATGCGGGCGGTACATTCATAGTGGGGGCAGCGCCGTATTGTCAATGTCCGGAGTAATGGCGGAGGTTTGAACGGCGCTTTTCACGGGCGATGCAGATCGCGGAGGTGTTGAAAAGCCGCACAAACACAAAGACGTCTACTTCAGCATATTCCAAGCACTGATCTATCGGGTGAAGGCTTTGGGTGCGACGGATAATCTGAGCGAGAGCAGGTGCTTTAATGCAAGGTCTTCGCCGAGTTTTGATATTGGCATAGAAAATTGTGGCTCATGCGGCAATGGGGGAATAGGATATTGAGGTGAATTTGTGGTTGAGAAGTCAAGGGCGCATCGATGAGATGCGCCCTTGTGTTTGGAGTGGCCCGGGAACGCGAGGGGTGTATCTGGTCTCACTTCCTGCATAAGAACAAGCAAGTCCGATACAGCGTATGGGCCGTATTTCGCCGTTTCTAGCTAATAATCGTCATCAACTTCATCAGGATCATCAAGGTCATCCCATACATCATCCGCCCAATCGAGTTCAATGGGGGAATCAGCGATGACTTTCAAAAGAGCCCCACAACCCGGGCAATTGATCTCGAATCCTATACGTGGGGGTTTTTTGAACTTAACGTCAGCGTCACATTCTGGACAAAAACCGGTGGTCATCAATACTCTCCTATCTGACAGGAATTTTGACTGCATCGTACGCCGGCAAGATGCAATATCCATATAAGCTTGGTATGAAAGTGGTTGCAAACTTCATTGAGATGTATCAAACCAGTATCAATCCGGAGGGGTGAGGTTGAACATGTATCCGATTCCGGGGATGGTATGGATGTAGAGGGGTGAAGAGGGATCGGCCTCGATTTTTGAACGAAGCCGGCTGACCAAGCCACGGACAAGCTCGCGGCTTCCAGATTCGGAATATCCCCATACACGGTCCACAATAACCTCCCAGGGGATAACTTGCCCGCGGTGAGTCATCAGGACGTAAAGCAGTCGAAATTCTAACTGCGTTAGTCGCTTAGATAGGTGGTTTTTGGTACGGACATTGCGTGTAGATGGGTTAAGGGTGATCTCCTCCAGATCAAGAATGGGAAGAGCGAGTGGAGGAACGCCCCCGCTTCTTCTCAACAGCGCACGAGCGTAACCTGAAAGGACTTTTGGACCAATGGGGAGACCGAGCACCAAGTCTGCGCCAGCGGAGAGAAGCTCTGTGATAACAAGTTCTGACGGGGATTCCACAAGAACAAGCACGGGGACTTCGGTAGAGGTGCGGAGGACTTGGATAGTCTCATATAAACTTGAATATTCATCCGAATCGCGCGTCGCGACTACGACAAGTTCAGCTGGTCGATCAAGCCATTGATCTGCCACGGACTTTAGATTGGTTCTTGGGAGTGGATCGAATCCAGTCCGCCGAAGCACGGAGGCAATGAAATCAAGATCATCAGCGTCTGTAGTTGTGATGATGACTTGCACGAGAGGCCTTCCAGCGAGTGCTGATAATTATATGCGGGAAGCGTGATCAAAGATATAGCTTCCCAAGTTCCGTCTACCGGTTGGAATGCTCGCTCGAGTGGAAAAGCTATTGGATGATGGGGAGTGGTTCGCCTACAGCGTGCTCAGTTTTTCTTCCCCCCAAACCTCCAGCAGGGGCCCCGGGGGGAACAGTTTCCCCCCAGACCCTCTACAATAAAAACAGGCCGTGCGAAATCCGAGAACCGTCCTTGTCATTGTGAGGGGCCCGGAAGGGCGACGTGGCAATCTCCGCGCAAGAATGGATGAGATTGCTACGCTCCGCTCGCACTAACATCAAAGAAGGAGCTTCGATAACCGTGAAGTAAGTTGGATTGGATGATTCGGAGTTGTCGTTCTGTGAATTGCGTAGTACCTTTGTCAAGTGACATGGCACGGTAAGGTGAATATACTGAATTCGTGTTTGTTTTGACGCAAAACTCATGCTTGTGTCACAAATGAGAGCTAACTTCGTTATATAGATGAAGATCCCAATCAAGGGTATTCTCACAAGATCGGAGGATTGGTAATGAAATCGAGCAAGATTCTATACAGCTTATTGCCCCTCTTTGCATTGGTGATTAGCAGCCTTGCCTGCAATTTTCCGGGTTCTGCTCCAAAAGATGCTGTTCAAGCGACGATCAATGCGGTAGAAACGCAAAGGGCTTTGCATGAAGGTGAGGAAGAGCCATCGCCGGAACCCGGTGGTGAAGACCCGACGCCGACAGCAACGCAGGAGCCCACGGTTGAGGAACCTTCTCCCACGCCGACGCCAACTTTTACGCCACTGCCAACGGCGACGGAGATCCCCTGCGATCGCGCTACCTTTGTTACGGATGTGACCGTCCCGGACGGCGCTGATTATTCGCCGGGCGATGTATTCACAAAGACATGGCGGTTGAAAAACACCGGATCCTGCACCTGGACTTCGGGCTACGACCTGGTTTTCGATCACGGTGACCAGATGGGCGCACCTGCCGCCGTCCAGTTGACCAGCGGGACGGTCGGTCCAAATCAAACGTTGGATGTCTCCGTGCAGCTTACTGCTCCGGGAAGCGAAGGGGGTTACAAGGGCTACTTTAAACTCCGCAATCCACAGGGGGCGATCTTTGGCATCGGAGCCTCGGGAAGCGTTGCATTTTGGGTGGAGATAGAAGTACTCGGACCACCTGAGCCAAACTTCACGGTAAGCTTTGTAAATATCGGCCTTTGTAATCCAATATATGCAACCTTCAAGGTGAAAAACACCGGTGACTTCGCGTTCGAATGGGCGCGGATAACCATTCAAGACTTAACCGCCAGCACGAATCTATATGGACCGGGCACGAATCCGATGCCTTTCTTAGCGTCCAGCAGCGATTGCCCGCCAGGACTGAGCGCTATGGATCCAGGTCAGACCCGATATATTGCTGCATCTATCGGCTCACCTGTGCCCAATGGGCATAATGCGCGCTTGACCCTCAAGCTCTGCACCCAGGACGGAGGGGGAGGGCAATGTGTTGAGAAGACCACCGATTTCACGGTGCCCTGATTCTCGATAGCTTATTGATTTCATGAAGCATCTCCCCGTGGGTTTGTCCTGCGGGGAGAATTGTTATACGCACCGTGATGGGATGACGGGGATGTTGAGGGTATCGCTGAGTGGAGAGTGACCGAGATAAGCTCAACTGCATTTCGTGCGCAACAGCTTAAAAGAGCATCAATGGATGTTTGCTTTGGACTACGTAGAATTGCATATAAGGATCAAGTTATTTGCTTAAGTAACTATCTTGGAGTACCTCTTGCTGTGGGGTTTGCAGCTCACACTCATCCTTAATCCATGAATAATCTCACTGCAGACAAACGTCGCACCCTTATCTTTCTCATCATCGCCAATTTCTTGATGAGCTTTGGCTTTCGCGTGTGGCAGACGTTGTTGAACAACTTCGCCGTCGAGGAGATTGGTATTGGGCCGGCGAGCATTGGTTGGCTGCAGGCGCTGCGCGAAGTGCCAGGTTTGATGGGCTTTCTGGTTGGTTTCCTAGTTCTCTTTCTCTCCGAAAGCCGAATATTGGCCCTGAGTATTATCCTGCTGGGGGCAGGCATCTTTTTAACGGGTCAAGCGAGCGACATTCCGTTTCTACTCATCAGCACCGTGGTGATGAGCTTTGGATTCCATTTCTTCTCCCCGAGCAACGACGCCATCGTGCTAATGTCTGTGGATCAGAAGCGGGCACCGAAGCGATTGGGTCAGCTGAAAAGCCTGGGAGCTGTTGGCGCGCTTACAGCCACTGGCGTGGTTTATTTTCTGGCAGAACGGTGGGGTTATCGAACGTTATTCATGGTGGTTGGTGGATTTGTTGCTGCAGGTGGGTTGCTGCTACTGCCATTTGCTCGTCTTCAAGGGGGCAAATCGATCCGTCGGCCAATCATCCTGCGGAAACGTTACTGGCTTTACTATGTACTCGCTTTCTTGATGGGCAGTCGCCGGCATATATTTACCACTTTTGCGATCTTCCTTCTGGTCAGGGTTCACGGGATCAGCGTCCAGACGACAGCCATTCTTTTCCTCGCCAATAGCATGATAAATGTCTATGCTCTGCAGTTGGTGGGTAAACTTGTGAGCCGGTTGGGTGAACGGCTGATGCTGAGCATCGCGTTTTTTACACTCATCTTCATCTTCCTGGGATATGCCTATATCACCTATCTTCCAGTGCTGTTCTTATTTTTCGTATTGGACAACGTAATTTTCGGCTTCAACATGGCGCTCACAACTTATTTTCAAAAGATAGCGGTCTCGGTGGAGGAGATCACAAGCAATCTGGCGGTGCAGCAAACGATCAATCACATCGCAGCCGTAGTTGTGCCCGTGATTGGGGGCGCGGCATGGGAGCTGTTCGGTTCGCAGATGCCGTTTCTTGTGGGAGTAGGTATCGTCTTACTCTCGTTGATCCTGGTTCAGTTCATGAGCGTTCCCGCTACATTAAAAACCCCTCAACCCATGAATTATCGCTGAAGTAATTCAACCCAAAAAACAAAATAAGTGCGGAACACCTTTCCGCGATTCTTTCTGTTGAGCGACCAGACACGGCGCATGCGGGAATAGTCGTTAATCGCTAACTTTACGTGAGTTGTATCGAGCGCCTTCAAAGAGGCGCTCTTTTTCCAGTTAGGCAAAGATAAAAGACCCTGCTTCCGGGCATCGTTGGAATGTGTGAATACAAAAACCTTCGCCGAATGATTCAAATCTCTCGGCGAAGGATATATAACGGTGCCCTTTTTAGCCTCGGTTTCCTCTGAGGAAGGCGGCGGATCAAACGGGGGGCGTTACTCGACAGGGGTATCCGGGTGATTTTCATTCCACTGGCTGACCAAGTCGTCCGCTGTGGTTCCGATATTGTGCTTGTTGGTGATATCAGCAGTCATGAAATCGGGCTCATTCATTCTCAGGACGAGTTTCCGATCGACGCGTACGTTCAGGTGGAAAGTGCCATCGATGTGAATGGTTGGCGTAAAGGTTCCGATGCCATCAATCTTAACCGGTTGACCACTGCAGGTAAAGAAGAGGATGGCATCTTGCAGTTGATAGAGGACATTCTTGATCTCGTCCGCGTTAAGGTTGCTCTGTCTGGAGATGTACTGGCAACTTTGTCTATCTCTGCACGGTTGTAAAGCTTAATGCGAGGAATATTGGCTTTAATGGCGTTGATTCGTTTAACCATTGTTCACCTCAGCGTGTCTATTTTGAAGCCCCGGCAATACTCGAGTCATCCTTGGAAGTGTGTTGTGAGAAGGGATAATCAAGCGGACTCCGCGCCGCGAGCGGGCCGCGCTTGAGCACGTGTGTGTAAATCATCGTCGTTTTTACATCTTTGTGCCCAAGCAGCTCCTGGACGGTTCGGATGTCGTGTCCATCTTCCAGTAGGTGTGTTGCGAAGCTGTGGCGGAAGGTGTGAGGGGTAACGCGTTTTTGGATGCGAGTCAGCTTAATCGCTGATCGCAGTGACCTGCGGATGGCATCCATTGTGATGTGGTGCCTGCGTTTCTGACCTGACCGGGGGTCGGTTGTTATCCGCGATGAGGGGAAGACGTACTGCCAAATCCATTCCCGAGAGGCGTAGGGGTATTTTCGCTCGAGTGCGTGCGGCAGAAACACTTCACCAAATCCATTTAGCAAATCTGTTTCATGCTGTTGTTTGGTGCGAAGCAGTTGTCGCTGGAGAGGACGGACCAAGGTTTCAGGAAGAATGGTGCGTCGATCTTTGTTGCCTTTCGTGTCGCGAACGTGGATTTGGTGGTACCCAAAGTCGAGATCTTTCACGCGCAGGCGAACGCATTCATTGATACGAAGACCGCTTCCATAGAGCAGTTGGATGATGAGTCGGTAGCGATCGTGCATGCAGTCGATGATCTGGAATACTTCTTTGCGAGTGAGCACGGTGGGGAGTCGTTTTGGGCGCCGGGCGTGCACATTTTGGAGTGGGAAATCAAAAGGTAGATCGAGGACGGTTTTATAGAGGAAGGAGATGGCATTCAGCGCCTGGTTCTGCGTAGATGCGGCGACATTCTCTTTCGTAGCGAGGTGGGTCAGGAAGGCTTCAATCTCGGTTTTCCCCATAGTGCTTGGATGGGACTTGTTGTGGAAGAGGATGAAGCGCTTGATCCAGTAGAGGTACTGTTTTTCGGTTTTGTATGCGTAGTGTTTAATACGCAGCGACTCCTGGACTTTATCGAGCAGTTTCTTCTTTAGAGGCGGCATAATTCATTCCCCCTTGTTGTGAATGAATAGAGAATGCGCTATTCTATGATCAAGGTTTCAGGTAGGGCTAAATTTCTCGATATCCCTCTTCTTTTCACATTTTGCATGTGATCTTTCTTCATAGTACAACAAATTGGGGGATAGGAAGACAAGAACAGGGTAAAAATCCCCCGCGGGGGGATATCCAGTGGATATTTCTTGATACTCAGCTGTTAGGCGGCACGCAATTCATACTCGTTCTGCTGACCGATGCTTAGGCACATAGTGCTCTGTTGGATATCTCATCGTAGTAACGGCCCCC
>Ga0315550_1000250_pt1 | contig 32609 bp, 28 predicted proteins | sample SalMarSW160190MG_2_FD_203100 | JGI IMG/M metagenome (GOLD analysis project Ga0315550, IMG submission 203100) | Salt marsh sediment microbial communities from the Plum Island Ecosystem LTER, Massachusetts, United States - Salt Marsh Sediment SW1601-90 ...
CTTCATCTATCTTATTTCTCTTGGTCCCATTTTCTTCATCAGTGTTGCCTGATAATCCAAAATTAAATTCTCCCTGTGATTCCTCCTCAAAATCAGTAATTATTGATTTTTTACCCTTTTCATAAACAGTGAAGGATTCATCATTTCTTTGTTGATTTGTTACCGGAGGTATTACATTTTTATTTGTAAGCATCTCTACCTGCCTGGGTTTTTTAGTTTTATAGGGCTGGAAGATACTGTTTGCCTCAAATCCGGTTGCAATCACAATGACGCTTATATTTTCGCCAAGGTTTTCATCCTGCGATAAACCCCTGATTATCAACGCATCCTCTGAAGCTGCCTCATACATATAGTCAGTTATTTCACCCAGTTCATCCATGGTAAGTTCATGTTCCCCTTTTCCGGAGGATATATTAATAAGGATGCTTTTTGCACCTGTGATATCGTTTGAATTGAGGAGAGGTGATGCAAGTGCGTTCTCAATGGCACGTATAGCCCTGTTTTCGCCGGCAGCCTCTCCCATGCCCATGATAGCAACACCTGAATCTTTCATAACTGTCTCCACATCAGCAAAATCAACATTGATATAACCTGCCACAGTGATTATTTCAGCTATCCCTTTAACCGCTGTTGTCAGAACATCATCAGCTTTTGCAAATGCGGTTGAGACTCCCTGGTTACCATATATCTCCCGCAGTTTCTCATTATTTATCACAAGCAGAGAATCTACATGGTCTTTCAGCTCGGTGATACCGTCGACTGCATACCTGATACGGATCTTGCCCTCTGATTTGAAAGGAATCGTAACCACTGCAATAGTCAGCAGGCCCGCCTCCTTGCAGGCTTTTGCCACTACCGGTATTGCACCTGTACCTGTTCCTCCTCCCAATCCTGTCGTTATGAACACCATCCTGGTGTTTCCGCTCAGGGCATCCATGACATCAGCAATATTCTCCTGTGCTGCTTTTTTGCCCTTCTCAGGCTGACTGCCGGCACCCATTCCTTCGGTGAGGGATTCGCCTATCTGTATCTTGACCGGGACAGGGCTGCTTGTGAGGGCTTGATGGTCGGTATTGCAAACCACAAAATTAACGTCCCTTATTCCTCTTTCGAACATATGATTGACAGCGTTATTACCCCCGCCGCCAATACCAAGGACCTTGATTATCGACGATCTTTCAACAGGCAGATCAAAGTTCATTATATCGTCTGACATAGCTTTATTTTTTATTGTTTATGAACAGTAAATTATAAGATAACACAACCATATCTAAATCTTATCAGTTAATTGACTGATCCTCAACCTCAAACATACTTTGCATCATTAATTTAATCTTTTCGGTCAGGGTAGTCTTCTGTTCTTTCCTGTATTCAGGATGTTCGCTGCCCTGTCCCATTTCGGCTTCCTCCACAGGTTCTGTTTTTGGCCTTACATATTCACTTTTCAGTCCGATATTGAATGATTGTTTATAGGTCTCCAGGTATTCAAAGCCGCGCATAATCAATCCCACACTGGTAGCATACATAGGCTGATTTATTTCGGTCCTGCTTGTACCGGCCAGATGTTCATTCGGCAGTCCTATTCTCACATCCATGGCTGTCTTGAATTTCATCAGCTGCGGCAGATGCTTCAGCATTGATCCACCGCCTGTGATCACAACACCGGCAGCAAGTTTTTCTGCATACCCTGAATTCTGGATCTCGAAATTGATAAAATCGATTATCTCTTCCATTCTCGACTGAATAATATAGGCGAGGCTTTTGAATGATATCTCTTTGGGTTCTCTTCCGCTTATACCCGGTATTGACACAACTTTATCTTCGGGAGCTATGTCGCCAAGAGCCGATCCGTACTGGATTTTAAGCTGTTCAGCGTGTCTTTGCAGAATTGCACATCCCTCCTTGATATCTTTCGTTACTACGTTTCCGCCGAGAGGAATAACTGCCGTATGACGGATAATGTTATCGTAGTATACCGCCATGTCGGTGGTACCGCCTCCGATATCTACCAGCACCACACCAGCTTCTTTTTCATCCTCTGTAAGAACCGCATCGGATGATGCCAGCGGCTCAAGTATCATATCCTTCACCATAAGATCAGCCTTCCGGATGCATTTTTCTATATTCTTTGCTGCAGCCACTTGTCCGATGACGATGTGAAAATTGGCTTCCAGCCTCCTGCCGCACATTCCTATCGGATTCTTTACTCCTGTTTCATTGTCAACAATGAAATTCTGAGGGATGACATGTATTATCTCCTCGCCGATATCAATATGGATCTTATGCATATCCTCTATGAGTCTGAAAACCTCATCCTTCTTGATTTCATCCTCATAGGAGTCACGCATAATATACCCGCGGCTCTTCATGCTTTTAATATGCTGACCGGCAATCCCGACAAAAACCTCCGAGAAGAGAATGTCTGATCGTTTCTGAACATCCTCAACGGTTGTCTGTATAGCATTTACAGTCTCTTCGATGTTCATTACCACACCTCTTTTAACTCCTTTTGAAAGAGCTTTGCTCAACCCGAGAATCTCAATTTTGTTATTCTCGTTTTTCTTACCGACAATAGCCACTATTTTTGTGGTTCCTATGTCGATAGCTGCTACATACTGTTCTTTGTTGTTCATATGATTTAAATATGGTTTCTCATTATCGTCTCCTGCATACTATCTGGTCCCTGAATTCAAGATTTATCAACGAGTATTTATCCCATCCGACTTCAGGGAGTACTTTTTCATAAAAAGCCTCGAGGTTTCTCAGCTTATCTTTATAATTTTCAAATGTTCCAAGGTGTACTGTGTGATTTCCTACACGGGGTATAAGGTCAATCTTATTTCTTCCGCTTACATAAATCTGGTCAATCTGGGCCGACCAGAAACTGTTGCCTCTTATGTAATCTACAAAATGATAAGCATCTTTCAGAATTGTGTTCTTTATGGTTGTATCGAGTATACTTACACTATCGAGCATTGCCGGAGTAATATCAATGTTTCCCTGAATGATATGGAGCCGGGGATTGTACAAGTTTCTTTTCCTGAAAACATAACCATCTTCATCAACAAAGAAATCGCCTCCCTGATCGGGGATCACTCTCATTATAGGGTTCCGCTGATTAATATATACATGCAAAGTCCCGTCAATTGCAGTATAAACCTCTGCCTCTTTCAGTTCCTTCAGGGTCTTTATCCTTCCCTCAATATCAGGGACCGGTACATCTCTGAGCGGCCGGCCAAGTATCCTGCTGCTGTTTCCATTAACCAGACTCATAAGGTGTCTCTGTGTAACAAAATGATAATCAGATGAGTCTGTGATATTTATCAATATCCTTGTGCAGGGTCCTGAATTTGCCGAGGCAGCAAAGAAGAAGGGTATTATTATCATGTATAATACCGGTATAATCAATAATATCTTCGCTATCTTCCTGATCATCTCACCGCCTCCCTTTTTAGCTTCTCCTCAATATGATCCGCAAGTCTGTCTATATCACCTGCACCTATTGTTGCAAGTACATCAAGCATTTTTACATCCAGCTTTCCGGGTATTTCATCCATTGCAAGGAGTCTTTTCCTTTCAAGCTTCATTTTATTAAGTATCAATTCGGATGACACTCCCGGTATGGGCTTTTCGCGTGCCGGATAAACCGGAAGCAGGATAGCCTCATCCAGTTCATCAAGGGCGGCTGCGAAACCATCGGCATGATCCAGAGTACGCGTGAAGAGATGGGGCTGGAATATCCCCGTTATTTTCCTTCCACTGAAATATTCACGCAGCGACATTATACAGGCCCTAATTTCCTCAGGATGATGTGCATAATCATCAACATAGGCCAATCCCGGAAGGTCGACCCTTATGTCGAATCTGCGCCTGATACCGCGGAAAATTGTCATCCCTTTACGTATTTCATCTTCAGACACACCACAAAAAAGGGCAATCGCAACAGCGGCTGTCATGTTTTCAATATTTATGATCCCGGGAAACGGAAAGTGCAGATCCTTTATTAACCTGTCGGGTGTTTTAAGGCTGAAAAGGTAATAATCGCCTCTGTGATCAACATCGGAGTACCTGAAATCAGCATCCTGATCATGTCCGTAGGTATAGTATGTCACTCCCTCCGGACAAAATATTTTATTCTTTATCGCATTGTTAATGATAAGAAGTCCCTTCTGTCTTACCTTTCCGCAGAATTCATTATAGGCGGCAATCATTGTCTCGTGATCACCATAGATATCAAGATGGTCTGCATCCACAGAAGTGACAACTGCCATCAGGGGACTAAGCCGGAGAAAGGATCTGTCAAATTCATCCGCCTCCATAACGGTATATCTTCCTTTACCGGTCAGAAGATTTGAATCATAGTTTTTGGAAATCCCCCCAAGAAAGGCAGAACAATCGATTTTTGACTGCTTCAGGAGGTGTGCGATCATCGTTGATACTGTTGTCTTTCCATGTGTGCCTGCTACTGCTATCGTATCGGTTTTTAAGGATATCTCTCCCAGTATCTCTGATCTCTTATAAAGCCTGTAGCCATTGTTCCTGAAGTGGCTCAATATATTGCTTTCCACAGGTATTGCAGGAGTGTATATGACAATAATTTTCTCTTTCCCGGTTATTTCCCTGAAGAGCGGAGGTATTTGGATTATCTCATCCTCATATGAAATATCGCAGCCTGATGCGGCAAGCTTATCGGTTATACTTCCCGACGATCTGTCATAACCTGCAATTGTATATCCTCCCTTTCTGAAGTACAAAGCCAGGGCACTCATTCCTATCCCTCCTATACCGACAAAATATAATCCCTCTATGTTCCTGAAATCAATCATTTATCTGCCAGTTTAAGTATTTCCTGTGCAATCCTGATATTCGCATCCTTGTCGGCCATCGCTTTGATATTCATTGACAAAGCTGATCTGTGATCTTCATCATTAACCAGTTTAACTATCTCATCCATAAGGCATCTCACTGCCTTATCATCAGTTACTATAACTGCCGCATTTCTCCGGTACAGGGCCTGTGCATTTCGTGTCTGGTGATCTTCAGCCACATTGGGTGAAGGGACAAGGATCACCGGTTTTCCGACAAGGCATAATTCTGATATAGTTCCTGCACCCGCCCTGGAAACAATGATATCGGCGGCAGCAAAAGCATATTCCATCCTGTTTATAAAATCATGCACTTTGATGGTATTGCCTCCGGAGATATTCACAAGTGCATTTATATTTTCATAATAGAGCTTGCCCGTCTGCCACAGCCACTGGTATCCCGAGTCTTTCATTCTGTCGATATTTCCCGAAAAGCTTTTATTGAGTGTCCCTGCCCCGAGAGATCCGCCCAGAACAAGTATCACCGGCAGGTTTTTATCAAGATTAAAAAATGATTTTGCCTCATTACTAAGAGCTTCAAGGTTATCGAAGTTGAGCCGTACTGGGTTTCCTGTTTTGATTATCTTTCCGGCAGGAAAATATTTTTCCATGCCGTCATAAGCAACACAGATAACTGAAGCTTTTTTTGCCAGCAGCTTATTGGTAATGCCGGCATAGCTGTTTTGTTCCTGTATAAGAGCAGGTATTCCCATTCTCTCCGCCTGCCTCAGTACCGGACCGCTTGCATAGCCACCAACGCCCACAACCACATCAGGATTGAATTCCCTGATCAGTTTTTTTGCAAGAGACATGCTTTTAACAAGCTTACAGAGCACTATAAAATTCTTTGGTGTCAAACTCCTGTAGAACCCTGCAACAGGTAATCCCCTTATTTTGTATCCGGCTGCAGGAACTTTTTCCATCTCCATTCTTCCTTCAGCACCGACAAAAAGGATCTCAGCCCCGGGCTCAATTCTCGTCAGGGCGTTTGCTATCGAGATAGCCGGAAATATATGTCCCCCGGTACCTCCTCCGCTTATTATGATCCTTTTATGACTTTGCCGGTTCATATATCCTTTCTCCTTCATCAATTATCTCTTCTTCAGGAAGCTCTTCTTTCCTTATCCTGGCATTTACTACCCTGCTGACGCTCAATATTGCCCCTATTGAAAAGCTCATAACAAGAACGGATGTTCTTCCCCAGCTAACCATGGGGAGCGTCTGTCCGGTAACAGGGAAAAGACCTGCTGCCACCAGCATATTGAGTATTGCCTGTATCACTATCATCACCGTAAGTCCCAGCACCATAAATGCCGGGAATGCTGTTTCGCATTTCTTAGCAATCACTATTGCCCTGAACAGCAGTATCATATATGCGAGTATCAGAGGGATTGCTCCCAGGATAAGTCCATATTCTTCAATTATTATAGCAAAGATGAAATCGGAATTTGATTGCGGTAACATATTACGCTGGGTGCTTCTGCCGGGTGCTTTCCCAAAGAGGCCTCCGGTTGATATAGCTATTTTTGCCTGGTTCGACTGGTAATTACTGTCCTCATTTGCATCAGCCGAAAAGAAATTCTCAATCCTGTTCTTCCAAACCTCTACCCTGTTGTCATTCGTGACCGCAGTAAGTACCAGTGCAAATAGTACAACCCCTGCAGCTGCCATTCCGATATAAGCCAGCAGGAATTTAAAGGGCACTCTTCCTATATACATTATTATTATACTTATCCCAAAGATCATCAGTGCTGTTGAAAGGTTCTCGGGCATGATGAGTGCACATATAACAGTAACAGGTACCATAAAGTATTTTGTCACCAGGATAAAATCATTCAGTTCATTCTGGTATTTTGCCAGTGTTCTTGCGAGATAGAGCACCAGGGCGACTTTTGCAATATCAGAGGTCTGAAGCCTGAAGCTGGTACCGGGAATCATCAGCCATCGTGTCGCTTCGTTAATCCTGGTGCCAAAGATAAGTGTCAGGACAAGCAATCCTGAAGCCGCTATAAGTATCAACCCGGCCATTGCAGAATAGATCCGGTAAGGAAGGTAATGGACCACCACAATAATTATCAGGCCGAGCAGGAGCATGATAAACTGAGTTCTGAGAAAATAGGTTGTATTCCCTCCATAGTTTTTAAATGCTATTCCCACCGATGAACTGTATACCGAAAGCAGGGAATAAACCATGAAAAGGGCTACAAGGCCCCATATGACCCTGTCTCCTTTAAATGTTCTTGTCAGCCAGCCCTTTTGCATTTCAAAACCTCTTACAGATTACGTACTGCCGCTTTAAACTGACGGCCCCGGTCCTCATAATTGTTAAACAGGTCAAAACTTGCACATGCAGGTGAAAGCAGAACAGTGTCACCTTTCTTTGCCAGGTAATAAGCTGATCTGACAGCCTCCTCCATTGATGCAGTTTCAACGATTGTCGGCACTAAGTCAGTGAATGCTTCAAGGATCTTTTTGTTATCCATCCCGAGACAGACTACAGCCTTTACCTTTTCCTTCATTATCGGGAATAACTCGGAATAATCATTCCCCTTGTCTATACCTCCCACTATCCAGACGATACTTGTTTCCACACATTCCAGAGCATACCATGTTGAGTTTACATTTGTAGCTTTTGAATCATTAATGAAATTAATGCCGCTCACCTTGATTACCGGTTCAAGGCGATGTTCAACTCCCTGAAAATCAGCGAGGCTTTCTCTGATGGTATCCTTCCGGATACTCAGCACTTTAGCTGCAATTGCAGCTGCCATCGAATTATAGGTGTTGTGACGGCCTTTTAGCGCCAGTTCATGAATAGTCATAAGGTTGGTTTTATGTTGGTAATTAATTATTATTTCATTGTTTTCTATATATGAAGCCATATTCTTCTTTGAGGTATCTGAAAATGGAAGAAGTGTCATTCCCGGATTTCTTGCCGGCAATTCTTTCCTGATTATAGGATCATCGGCCCAGTAGATCAGAAAATCAGATTTTGTCTGGTTTTGTGTGATCCTGAATTTTGAGTCTATATATTTCTGAAGTTTATTTCCATACCTGTCGAGATGATCAGGTGTAATATTCATCAGCACTGCTATTTCTGCCCTGAATTTGAACATTCCGTCAAGCTGGAAGCTGCTCAGTTCGATTACATAATAGTCGTGATCTCCTTCGGCCACAGCTAATGCAAAACTGCTTCCCACATTTCCTGTCATTGACACATTTTTACCTGCCTTCCTGAGTATGTGGTAAATAAGGTTTGTGACTGTTGTTTTTCCATTACTACCTGTCACACAAATTTTTACGCCTCGCGCATATCTGCCTGCAAATTCAATCTCGGAAATCACGGGTATTCCTTTTTCATGAAGCTTTCTGATCAGCGGTATATCTTCCCGGATACCGGGACTTTTTATCACCTCACTGGCTGTCAGTATTTCATTTTCAGTATGTTTACCCTGTTCCCATCTTATCTTACGACCCTCAAGGATATCCCTGTATTTTCCCTGTATGGTGCCGTTGTCGGAAACAAAAACATCAAATCCCTGCTTCTGTGCAAGAATTGCCGAACCTGCACCGCTTTCCCCTGCTCCCAGTATTATTATCTTCTTCTTCATTCAACTATCTGATCTTCAGAGTAACTATGCTGAACACTGCCAGTATTATCGCCACAATCCAGAAGCGTGTCACAATTTTAGGCTCCGGGCATCCTTTCTTCTGATAATGGTGATGCAGCGGAGCCATTTGGAATACTCTCCTTCCGGCTCCATATTTTCTTTTTGTCCTTTTGAACCAGCCGACCTGTATCACAACCGACAGATTCTCAACCAGGAATATCCCGCACAGAACAGGGATAAGCAATTCTTTTCTTATTACTATTGCAAATACTGCGATGATCCCGCCAAGGGCAAGACTGCCTGTGTCACCCATAAAAACCTGTGCCGGGTATGAATTATACCAGAGGAAGCCGATCGTGGCCCCGATAAACGCGCTGGCAAAGATCACCAGTTCCTCTGTCTGAGGTATAAACATTATATTGAGGTAATTGGCATAAATGATATTACTCGAAACATAAGCCAGTATTCCGAGTGCTGCACCTATAATTGCAGAAGTGCCGGTAGCGAGTCCATCAAGACCGTCGGTCAGGTTAGCCCCGTTAGAAACGGCTGTAAGAATAAAAACAATTATCGTGATAAAAACCAGCCATGTCCAGGGTTGTCTGTGATCTTTGTCAATAAAGGCAACAAGCCACGCATAATCAAACTCATTGTTTTTCACAAATGGGATTGTCGTCTTTGTGGATTTCCTTTCCATGGGAATCTCAGCCCTTGAGAATTCAGGCACAGAAGGATCAATCATCTCTGTTCTCTCCCTTGCCGTAAGCTCTGATATGCTCACTTTCTCACTTATTCTGACATCATCACTGAAAAAAAGTGTAAGACCTACAATTATTCCCAGCCCTATCTGTCCTGCTATTTTGAATTTACCGGCGAGTCCCTCCTTATTCTTTTTGAATATTTTTATATAGTCATCCAGGAAACCAATTGATCCGAGCCAAACTGTTGTCAGCAGCATAAGCAGCACATAAATATTATCGAGCTTTGCAAAAAGAAGGGTGGGAACCAGAATTGATGCCAGTATTATAAGTCCGCCCATTGAAGGAGTTCCTTTTTTCTGATACTGTTCTTTCAGTCCGAGATCCCTGACAATCTCCCCAGCCTGTTTTTTCTTAAGGAACATAATTATCCTTTTCCCTATCATCATTGAGATGAACAGGGATGTAATAACTGCAGCGGCCGATCTGAACGATATATATGCAAATACCCCTGCTCCCGGGACATTCAGTTTTTCAAGGTATTCAAACAAATAATAGAGCATCGTTAAATATTTTTATTTCTGCAACAGGGCCTTTTTAAGTTCCTCCCTGTCGTCAAAATGATGTTTCACTCCGTTTATCTCCTGGTAAGGCTCATGTCCTTTACCTGCTACGAGTATCACGTCACCCGGTGAGGCGAGCAGTACTGCGGTTTTAATTGCTTCGCGCCTGTCAGTAATCCTCATTGTTTTCTTCTTCATTACAGGTGTTAATCCCTCCTCCATGTCGTCAAGTATTCTCTCGGGATCTTCTGTCCGGGGATTGTCAGAGGTCAGTATCAGTTTTGCACTTCCTTCGGCTGAGATGGATGCCATTTTCGGTCTTTTACTTTTGTCGCGATCGCCTCCTGCACCTACTACCGTTATCAGCTGAATATTACTTCCCCTTATCTTATTGATTGTCCCGATAACATTGATCAGAGCATCAGGTGTATGGGCATAATCAACAATCCCTGTTATGCCTTCGGGCGACCTGATGACTTCAAGCCTGCCGGGCACCGGTTCAAAAGTGCTCAGGAGTGTCAGAACATCCTTTCTTTGTGCACCGAGAATCTCTGATGCAGAACAGACGGCAAGAAGGTTGGAGGCATTATAATCACCTATATACCTTGTCCAAACCTCTTCTCCCATTATCCTGAGGCCCATTCCTTCAATACTCTGTTCAATTATTGAGCACCTGAAATCTGCCATGCCCCTCATGGAAAATGTATATGGCCGGGCCCTGCAGTTCTGAAGCATCACACTTCCGTTTTTATCATCTGCATTAATGAGGGCAAATGCTTTTTCTGTCAAAGAGTCGAACCAGCTCTTTTTTGCTGCCAGGTAATTGGCGAATGTTTTATGATAGTCAAGATGATCATGTGTCAGGTTGGTGAATATTGCCCCGGCAAATTCCAATCCGGCAATCCGCTGCTGGTCAGCAGAATGCGAGCTTACTTCCATAAATGCATGATCACACCCTGCTTCAGTCATTTCCGACAGCAGCCTGTTGAGCTGTACAGGATCGGGGGTAGTATGTGTGGCTGGAAGCTCCCGTTCAATTATGTAATTACATACTGTGGAGAAGAGGCCGCATTTATAGCCGAGTCCGGTAAACATCCTGTAAAGCAGTGTGGCAATGGTTGTCTTACCGTTAGTGCCGGTTACACCAATCAGTTTTATTTTGGATGAAGGTCTCCTGTAATAATTTGAGGAGGCCTGCCCCAGGGCTCTGGCTGAACTTGCAACCTGTATCCAGCAGATTTTTTTGTCGCAATTACCGGGAAGCTTCTCACAAATGATTGCCGATGCTCCTGAATGTACAGCATCGGTTATATAGTCATGTCCGTCAGTTTTGGTTCCTTTTACTGCGACAAATAACGAACCTTTCCTTACATTTCGGGAATCAAACACGATACTTTCAATTTCTCTTATGCTGTCCCCGGAAAAGGATACAACCTCTATTCCCGATAATATTTTTTCAAGCTGTACCATATCACATATTAAGCTCCAGTGAGACAATCTGTCCTTCAAAATATCTTGCACCATGGGAAGGTGATTGTCTGAGTACTTTTCCCTTACCTCTGTATCGGACCCTGTAGCCTGAGTTTTCAAGCAGGAATATTGCATCCCTGAGGCTCATTCCACGGACATCAGGAACCAGCCCCTCTTTGATATCCAGTCCGACAAGTCTTACTGTGTCTCCTCTTTCCCTGGTTGCCACCCATTCGGTATTGGCTGATTTTTTGTATTTTATATCATCAATCTCACTGAGCACCTCATTAATATCTTCACGGTACCCGTTGCCGGCTTCCGGTGCAGATGCAATATTGTTATCTCTCCTCTCCTCGTTAAAATCCCTGAAGAAATTTGTTGCATATATCTTGTCGGAGATCTCCTTAAACACTGCTCCCGCTACCAGGTTACCATAATAGACACCATTGGAGGGGGCATTGACTACAACAATACAGGAATAGAGAGGATTCTCTGCCGGGTAATAGCCAGCAAAGGAAGCCTGATAGGAGATCCTGGCACCTGACCTGTAACCTGATTTACCCATTGCGACCTGCGCAGTTCCTGTCTTTCCTGCAATTTTATAATTAGTATTATTCAGGTTCATTGCTGTTCCGTGCTCAACAACGCCCTCCATCATTTTTTTTGCTTTTCTTATTGTTGAGCGTGAAGCTATTGAGTTGATGATCACATCAGGTTCATACTGTTTTATCACAACTCCATTTCGCATCACAGTTGTAACAAACCGTGGTTTCATCATCCTTCCGTTGTTTGCCACTGCATTGTAAAAAGTAAGTATCTGTAAAGGTGTCATCTGAACCTCATACCCGTGCGACATCATTGGCAATGAGAGTCCCGACCATAGTTTATCGCCCGGATATCTTATCAATGGTTCTCCCTCGCCAAGAATCTGGATGTTGAGTTTTTCATTCAGCTTCATTGCATAGAGCCGGTCAACAAAATCCTTCGGGTTGTTCCTATAATGCTCATAAATAAGTTTTGATGTCCCAACATTTGATGATTTTTCAAATACCTCTTTTACTGTGAGTTTACCATATCCCTCCTTGCGGGTGTCCCTTATCACCTTATTGTAGAATCTTACGCTTCCCGAGCCAGTGTCAACTATATCGCCTGTATCGATCACTCCATCCTCAAGAGCTGCCATCAGCACAGGAAGCTTAAATGTTGATCCCGGCTCGGTGCTTTCTGCAATGGCATAATTATAGGATTCATGATATCTCCCGTCCTTTCCCTGTTCGAGGTTAGCTATAGCCCTTATGTCGCCCGTTGCTACCTCCATAACTATAGCACATCCGTGGTGGGCATTATGTTTCTTCAGCTGAGTCATGAGTGCAGATGATGCAACATCCTGTAAATCAACATCAATTGTTGTAACAATATCATTGCCGTCCTTAGGTTGAACGCTACCGGCCACATCAACTGTTATCCAGTCTCCCCCTGTAAGTCTTTGCATTATGACGATCCCGTTCTTTCCTGCAAGTTCCTTATCGAAAGAGCCCTCTATTCCGACCTCTGTACCTTCATCTCCAAGATTGAGGTATCCGATGGTGCGGGCAGCGAGTTCATTATTGGGAAGAATTCTCCGGTTTTCGGCCTGGGCTACCAATCCCCCTCTGTACTGCCCCTCCCTGAATATCGGAAGCTCCCTGAGCCTTTGAAGTGTCTGGTAATCCACCCTGCGTTTGATCAGGAAATAGCGGTCGCCCTTTTTTCGTGCCTGAGTTATTACCGCCTTCCATTCAGAAGCCGATCTCTCACCCAGTATCCTTGCCAAACCTGCAGATAATCCATTTATGCCGTTTGACCAGGTCTCTTCTGCCATTCCGGTACTCCTGGTATCCATGTATATCGTATAGTACGGAACAGAGCTTGCCAAAAGACGTCCGTCATAGGCAAGAATATCGCCTCGGTTTGCAGGCATTTCTGCAGTCTTGTATATGAATTTCTCGCTCATGCCTGCCCATTTGCCGTGCTGTACTACCTGGAGTATCAGGATACGCACAAGAATAGCTGCTGCGATAATGACTATCGCAAAATATACTATGCCGCTGCGTAAGACTATTTCATCCCTTACTGCCATTGCCTGACTATTTGTCCACCAGTAACTTGTATGGAGGTATTTTCAGCTCTTCAAGCTTAAGTCCTTTTTCTCTGACCATTCTGTATACCTCCGATTGTCTGCTTACATACATCAGTTCGGCTGAGGTGGATAGAGATTCTGCCCTCAGATCCTGTACCTCTTTCTGCAACCTGGCTGTCTCCCTGGTAATCTTCTCAGCATGAAATCTGTTGCCGATATAGATTGCTGCCAGGAATGTCAGAAGGAGGATGTACCACAGGTTTTTCAGGATAATCTTTTCTGTGATCATGCTGCCGCTCAGAAGCTCTTTAATGAAGCTTTCACTTTTCTCCTTCTTTTTCTTTTTATCTCCTGTCTCTGTCATCACTCAAATCTTTTCAGCCACTCTTAATCTTGCACTTCTTGCCCGTTTATTCCTTGCAATCTCCTCATCGCCCGGTGTAATGACCTTCCGGTTAATCAACCTGAAGGGTGTCTCCATGTTGCCATAAAAATCCTTTTTCCCTATACCTTCAAAATTTCCTGTGCGGAAGAAATTTTTTACTACCCGGTCCTCGAGCGAATGATATGTAATGATCACCAATCTCCCTCCTTTGTTAAGCATTTCGAGAGCCTGGAGGAGCATTTCCCTGAGATATTCGATCTCGTGATTTACTGCTATTCTGAGGGCCTGGAATATTCTTGCATAGAATTTATGTTCCTGCCTTACAGGAGTCAATTTCCTGATAGCAGATAACAGATCGCCTGTTGTTGCTATCGGGTTGTCTTTCCTGGCGGAGATTATCTCCTTTGCTATTTTCCTTGAATTATTAAGTTCGCCGTATTTGAAAAAAATATCTGCAAGAACCGGTTCATCGATTGTTTGAATAAGGCTGGCTGCTGTTAATGGATAGCTTTTATTCATCCTCATATCAAGAGGGGTATCATGCCGGAATGTGAATCCCCGGCCGGGTTCATCAAACTGATGAAACGACACACCGAGATCCGCAATAAGTCCATCGAAAGATCTTATCCCGAGATAAAGCAGATTGTTTTTGAGAAAACGGAAGTTCTGATTAAGGAAAATGAATTTTTTATCTTCCGGAGCGTTCATACCTGCATCTTCATCCTGGTCAAACGCAATAAGCTTTCCTGTTGTAAGATGCTTCAGTATTTCCATCGAATGTCCTCCTCCGCCGAAGGTAACATCAACATAAATCCCGTCAGGCCGGATATTCAGCCCTTCGATACTCTCATCCAGCAGTGCGGGTATATGGTAAGCCATTATTCGTCAGGTTCAATAACACTGCCGCCCATTAGCTTTTCAGCCAGGCTGGCAAAATCATCAGCAGGCATATCAAGCCCTTCATAAACATCAGCCGCCCAGATCTCTATCCTTCCATCCTGGCCGGCAAGAACCACATCTCTCCCTGCTCCGATAATGTCAAGAAGCCTTTTGGGTACAAGCATCCGGTTGTTGCTGTCAAGGGTAAGCTCTGCCGTTCCCATGAAAAAATTCCTCAGGAATGTGTTATGCTCACGGTTATAAGGATTGATCCTCTTCCTGATCCTGACCAGCTGTCTGTTCCAGTCTTCCAGCGCATAGAGTACAAGACACTTCTCGAAAATATCTTTCCTTACCACAAACTGGTCACGTGCATCAACAGGCATCTGCTTCTTGAATGCCATCGGAAGAATGATCCTTCCCTTGACATCAACCTTGCATGTATAATCACCTATAAATGTGGCCATGACCCTTCGTTAGAGTATAAAAAGCTAAAGTAAGTAAAAAATATCCACTTACCCCCACTTTCCTCCACTTTTTTTGTTTTTTTGTTAATAACTTTTGGGATGAGAATTTCTGTTCACCCCTGGTTCTTTCTCCCGGTTACATGTACTCATCCTCCAAATCCTCCCTACGCTTCGGCCAGGACAGGCTCTTCCCTGTTATTGCAAGGAAGGAATAAGGGTAAGTACATATGATCTGAAAAAGTTATAATTTTATCACCCTCAATTAAACCATCTCTTCCATGGAACAATTTTCAGAAACACAGGATCTTTTAAAAATTGATGTTGAGGATGTTCTGCTCTCAAAAAATCCTTCTTTGGCGAAAGCAGTTCCGTCATTCTTCATAAATTATCTGAAAAGAATTGTTCACCAGAATGAATTAAACGAATTCCTGGAAAAGTACGGACACCTCAAAGATGCAGAGTTTGTAGAGGCGGGTCTGGAATTTTTCGAGATAAAATACAAGGTTTACGGGAAGGAAAATATACCCTCAGGCGGAAGGTATTTCTTTGTTTCAAATCATCCTCTGGGTGGTCTTGACGGACTGGTTTTCATGAATGAATTATCCAGGTATTTCAGTGATATAAAATTCCCTGTGAATGATATCCTTCTGACTATCAAAAATCTCTCCGGTATTTTTCTGCCGGTAAATAAACACGGCGCCCAGGCAAAAGAGGCAGTCAGGTCGCTTGAAGAAGCATATGCTTCAGATTACCAGATCCTCTATTTTCCGGCCGGCCTGTGTTCACGTAAAAAACGGGGTGTCATAAAGGATCTTGTATGGCATAAAAGCTTCATATCCAAAGCCATACAGCATAAAAGAGATGTTATTCCGGCATTCTTTTCAGGCAGAAACTCTGATTTTTTTTATAACCTGGCAAATATCAGGACTTTTTTAGGCATCGGATCGAATATTGAGATGTTGTATCTTCCCGATGAGATGTTCCGACAAAGGGGAAGAGATATTTCCCTTGTTTTCGGCAAAGTTATTCCCTGGCAGACATTTGACAGTTCAAGGTCTTTACCCGAATGGGCAGAATGGGTAAAATCGAGATCCTATGAACTTGAATCACTGATTGTCTGATAATGCACATATAAAAAAAATACTAAATTGCATACGAATTCCCGGACAAAATATTCGAAAATTCGGTTTTAATTAATAGAAAATGGAATCCATTGTTACTCAATCGCCTATAGATCAAATAATCGCAGAACTTACAAAAGAAAGGTTCCTGCGAAAGACGAATAATGCGAATAATGAAGTTTATATCTTCGACAATAATGATTCTCCCGTTCTCATGCATGAAGTGGGCAGGGTAAGAGAGATCACCTTCCGTCATGCCGGGGGCGGAACCGGTAAATCAATAGATATAGACAATTTTGATACAGTCAGGGAGGATCCTCAGAAACAATTGATTGTATGGGATCCCGACAACAGGGAAATTGTTGGCGGATATCGTTTTTATTTCCCGCCGAAAGAGTGCGTTCAGGTTGATATCACGAAGCTTGCTTCATCATCTTACTTTAATTTTTCCGAGAAATTCCTGTCAAAATATTATCCACACATGATGGAGCTGGGGCGTTCTTTTGTCCATCCTGATTATCAATCACGGGCCATGGGCAGAAAAAGCCTTTATGCACTCGATAACCTGTGGGACGGACTCGGTGCAATAATACTTGATAAACACCATCTTAAGTATCTTTTCGGGAAGGTCACCATGTATTCGCATTTTAACCAGAACGCCAGGAATATGATCCTGTATTTTCTTAAAAAGCATTTTGGTGATCCCGATCAACTGGTTACCCCAATCGAGCCTGCAATGATTGACCTTCATGAGAATGAAATGAAGCAGTTATTTACAGGAAAGAGTTATAAGGAGGATTATAAGATCCTTTCCTCGCAGGTAAGAAAGCTCGGGGAGACGATCCCTCCACTCATTAATGCATATATGAATCTCTCACCGACAATGCGCACCTTTGGTACTTTTATCAATCATCATTTCGGGAATGTTGAGGAAACAGGCATTATGATCACTTTAAAAGATATCTATGTTGAGAAGATCAACAGGCATCTCGCCTCATATAAGCATGATTTCATGATCAGGTGGTTTTCGCACGGAAATCAGTAGGATCTTATATTTCTGCCTTCTATATAGTTAATGAATGACTGGTTAGCTACCCTGTTCCCGCCTGGAGTGGGATAGTTACCTGTGAAATACCAGTCGCCTGCATGATTCGGGCATGACTCATGCAATCCATGTATTGATTGAAAGACTATTCCAACCTCCGCATTTATATCGGAAGTTTTAAGCATGCATGATATTTTTCCAGAGATCTCTTCAACGCAAAATGGTTTATAGATCTCCCTGATAAGGTTCTGTATTTCTTCGACAGGCTTCTGCTGCTCGGCTTTCGCATCCTCATATATTTTATTAATAAGTGAGGCTCTGCCGCTCTCATTCAGTAATTCTATTGCAGCCCTGAATGCAATAAGATCCCCCAGCTTCGCCATATCAATCCCATAACAATCGGGGTATCTTATCTGCGGAGAAGAAGAGACAACAACAATTTTCCTGGGATCAAGTCTGTCGAGAATTCTTATAATACTTTTCTTAAGTGTTGTGCCCCTTACTATCGAATCATCAATAACAACGAGATTATCAACGCCTCTCTTTACGATTCCGTATGTTACATCATATACATGTCCTACAAGATCTTCCCTGCCGCTGTCAACAGCAATAAATGTTCTCAGTTTTGCATCCTTGACAGCTATCTTTTCCACCCGTGGTCTCCGGCTGATTATTTTTTCAAGATCTTCCCTGGTCAGTGCCTCTCTGTTTTGCATTATTATGTCGACCTTTGACTGGTTAAGATAATTTTCCACTCCCTTAATAAGTCCATAGAATGCACTTTCAGCAGTATTTGGAATATAGGAAAACACGGTATGTTCAAGATCAAAGTCCACAGCTTCCAGAACAGGCTGAGTCAGTAATTCACCCAGTTTTTTCCTTTCTCTGTAAATAGCCTTATCTGTCCCTCTTGAGAAATATATCCTTTCAAACGAACACTTACGTTGTTCAGCCTCTTCCCTGATCTTTACAACAGAGGTCTCGCCTGAGGCTTTCATGATTATGGCATGGGCAGGAGGAAGTTCAGCCACATTATCGGTTCTGACATTGAATATTGTCTGAATCACAGGTCTTTCGGATGCTGCCACAGCTACCTCATCATCAATATAATAGAATGCCGGCCGAATACCTGACGGATCCCTGATCACGAAAGCATCTCCATGCCCCACCATTCCCGCCATAACATAGCCGCCGTCCCAGTTGCGGCTGGCCTTTGAGAGTACCGTAACAAGATCGAGGTTTTCTTCTATAAGCGGGGAGATATCTTTTTTCGAGAAGCCCTGTTCCTTGAATTGTCTGAAAAGTCTTTCGTTCTCCTCATCCAGCCTGTGACCTATATTCTCGAGTATTGTAACGGTATCTGAAAAATCCACGGGATTCTGCCCAAGGTCGATCAGGTCTGAAAATACTTCATTAACGTTTGTCAGGTTGAAGTTCCCCGCCATAACAAGGTTTCTTGATTTCCAGTTATTCTCCCGGCTTACGGGATGGACCGCGTCAATATTATAACTGCCATAGGTGCCATATCTGAGGTGCCCCATGTAAATATCGCATGCAAAGGGGATATTATCTTTTATAAAGCCGGTGTTTTGGGTGTTATTTATGTTTATCCTGCTAATATCCTGATAAATATGATCAAAGATCTCTTTAATGGCATCTGCACCGTTTGATCTCTGCCTGAAAATATAGCGTTTACCCGGTTTAACATTTAGTTTTATTCCTGCTATACCTGCACCATCCTGCCCCCGGTTATGCTGCTTTTCCATCATCAGGTACATCTTCTGCAGGCCATAGTCCCACGAACCGTATTTCTCAATATAATATTCCAGCGGCTTAAGCAATCTCAACATTGCAATACCGCATTCATGTTTGATTATTTCACTCATTGTTAGTTTTTGACCTGTTCGGGAAGTTTATTATCGTCGGAACAAAATAGGCGTCCGGGAATACCTTTCTCACCATCAGGAGATCCTTGAATCCTTCGGTCCTGGTTCTGTAGTCGCCTGCCCTGACCATGTAATATCCAGGTTCTCTGTATTGGGCATAAGATACAATATTAGGAAACTTGTTTATGAATTCTGCTCTCACCCTGGCTGATTCCTCCCGGGCATTCCTGACAGAGCTGTAATAGATCTGTATCCGGAATCCTTCCATTCCTTGTGATCCTTCTTGTGTCCTTTTTTGCCGTGATGCGAGAATATAACGACTTAAAAGGGAGTCAAGCGCCGGGTCCTGATTAATTTTGAGTTCGCCGCCTTCATCATGTGGTCTCCGGAAGAGATCAGATGTTTTAATAAAAGCCTGTGAGTTACATAATCCGTTCTGCAGAATAATCACAATGATCAGTAAAATTATTTTTCGGACCATACAACTGGTACAATTTATTGCGACAGTGATTTCAGTGCCAGGTAATAGTAACCTCCCAGTGAGCCTGCCATCAGGATGTTGCCTTCGTATGTCAGGTCGAAGTCTGCTCCTAAAGCATCAGTATTAACAGGATCACAGACATCGAATATTCTTAATCTGCCGGCTTCTGAACCATCATCAGTATTGGCCAGACTGACAATAAAACAGTTTCGGTTGAGCATCATAAGGAGTCTATTTTCGTCAAAGATCAGCGCAGTACCGGCATTTGATTTTTCGAAGTATTTCTTCCAGTTGACTGATCCTGAGGAGGAGAGGGATACCAGGAATGAATTATTCAATACTCCGTCATCCACCGATAATTCTGTATTGCCTGAAAAGTATATATTACCATCCCTTCCAGTAATTATGCCCAGGCTTTCGGCACCAAAACCCGGGTTATTAAATAATTTTGTTTCCCACAATTTATTCAGATCCAGTGTGTATTTTGCAGCACTTGCTTGTTTTTTACCAGCGTCTTTCTTTCTTGTAATGGGAAGTAAAATGTTTCCCGAATCATCTATTGTGATCCTGTTAACTGAAATCAGACCAGTCTCTTCAACTTCCTTTCCCTCAATAATACAGCCTGTTGTATCAAATTTCACGAAAAGAATACCTGTATTGCCTGAACCGGTTGAATCAGGAAATGGAGTCGCCACAGCGAGAAGATCCCCGTTCCCGTAATATGATAAATTAGTGAGGTCTATGTTAAATGAAGCCGATATCAGAGTATCCCATAACATGCTTCCTTCATTATCGATACCCGAAAGCAGCATTTTCCCGTTACTGCTTCCTCCTGCAATAAAACATGATGTACCTGACCAGACTGAGCTGAAGAGGCCCTCTCTTTCTGATTGAAATTCAACCAGGCTCTTTTTATCTTTATTGAGTTTAAGAAGAAATGGTCTGTTGTCTACAGATCCGCAGCTTACAAATCCTGAGTCAGAAGTAGAAATAAGATAATATGCATGTCCCTGTCCGAATGATTTCTCCCATATGAAATCACTCTCCTCCTTTGTACATGAAACAGAGACTATAACCAGGGTAAGCAGAGCAAATGATCTTTTCATAAAATTATCTTTTTATTCAAGAGCTTCGGCCAGTTCGTCCGTCATTTCAAGGTTATGATACACATTCTGGATATCATCGTCATCCTCAAGTGTTTCGATGAACCTGATAACTTTCCTGGCTGATTCAACATCGAGTTTTTTGGTGTCGTTGGGAATTCTTCGTAGTCCTGATTCTTCGGGTTCTATACCCAGTTCGGCAAGTTTCTTCGTAACACTGCCAAAATCCTCCCTGGCACATGTAATTACAATCGTGTCTTCGTCAATCTCAAAATCCTCGGCACCTGCATCGATCATTTCAAGCTGAAGATCATCCAGAACCAGTCCCTCACTACTGATTGTGAATACTCCTTTTCTTTCAAAAAGGAAACTGAGAGATCCGTTAGTCCCCAGGCTTCCTCCATGTTTATTGAATGCTGATCTCACTGCAGACACTGTTCTGTTATTATTATCAGTGAGACACTCTGCAAAAACAGCAATCCCGAAAGGTCCGTAACCTTCGAATGTCGTTTCAGTATAACTTTCTGCATCAGAGCCGGTTGCTTTTTTTATCGCCCTCTCTATGTTATCCTTGGGCATGTTGGCACCTTTTGCGTTCTGAATGGCAAGCCTTAGCCTGGCATTTGATTCAGGATCACCTCCGCCTTCCCTTGCAGCAATCATTAACTCCTTTATGATCTTTGTAAAGATCTTACCTCTTTTAGCATCTGCTGCTCCTTTCTTTCTCTTGATAGTTGACCATTTACTGTGACCTGACATATAATAATTTTTATAATACGTTGTAAAATTAAATATTTCTTTAATACATCGGTCAGGTTATATACTTTTGTACTGAAATCAGGAAATGAAAAAGGTGTTTAATGATTTGAACAATCTTTTCCCTATCAGTACTGAAATTGAAAACTGAAATTCTGAAAAATAACAAAGTATATATTGAGACCTATGGCTGCCAGATGAATGTTGCTGACAGTGAGGTTGTTGTGTCAATACTTCTCAAAGAAGGATACAGGCTCACAGATGATATAAATGAGGCTTCCCTCATTCTGCTCAACACCTGTTCAGTGCGTGAAAATGCCGAAAAGCGTATCTGGAACAGACTTAAGGCCCTGAGGCATCTGAAGAAGAAAAACAGTGGATTGATCGTGGGACTGGCGGGATGTATGGCAGAGCGGCTCAGGGAAAAGGTGATTGAAACGGAACAGCTTGTTGACATTGTTGTGGGGCCCGATGCTTACCGGATACTGCCTCAGCTTGTTGCAGATGCTGAATCGGGGCATAAAGCTGTTAATGTACTCCCTTCCCGTGAAGAGACATATGCAGATATCTCACCTGTGAGAATGGATAAAAACGGAGTAACGTCATTTGTTTCTATAATGAGAGGGTGCAACAATATGTGTGCATATTGTGTAGTGCCATATGTAAGGGGAACAGAAAGAAGCCGTGATCAGGAATCAATAATAAAAGAAGTGACACATCTGTTTCAATCAGGATACAGGGAAGTTACTCTCCTGGGGCAGAATGTCGATTCCTACAGGTGGGAAAAAAATAGCGAAATAATCGATTTCCCACAACTTATAGACAGAGTTGCCCGTATTGATCCATTGCTGAGAGTGAGATTCTCAACTTCACATCCCAAAGATCTTTCGGATGACCTTTTAAAAGTAATCGCGAAGCATGATAATATCTGCAAGCATATTCATCTGCCTGCCCAGAGCGGAAGCACACGGATCCTGAAGCTCATGAACAGGGAATATACCAGGGAATGGTATATGGATCGTATCCGGGCAATCGGTTGCATCTTACCCGGTTGTTCAATATCAACCGATATAATAACAGGTTTTTGTTCTGAAACCGATGAAGATCATAAAGCTTCCCTGTCATTAATGGAGTGGGCCGGTTTCGATTTTGCATATATGTTTAAATATAGTGAACGGCCCGGAACAAAAGCTGCCCGTAAACTTAAGGATGATATACCTGATAATATCAAAACAGAAAGGCTGAACGAGATCATAGCCCTTCAGAACAGGCTGTCGGCAAAATCAAAGAAGGAGGATGTTGATAAAGTGCACCAGGTGCTGATTGAAGGTGTTTCAAAAAGATCCCGGGATCATTTATCGGGACGTACATCTCAAAACAAAATTGTAGTCTTTCCAAAAGGGAATAAGAAAAAAGGTGAATATGTTATGGTAAAGATCAACAGATACACATCGGCCACTCTTATCGGTGAAATAATACATTAATAAAAATTATTAATATCTTTGGATATAATTAATACATAATGTATTGCCATGAAAAATAGATTTATTTTTCTGTTGATATTTTCGCTTTGCTTTCTGCAAAACACATACGGTCAGAAGTCCAATAAGAAAATAACCATATGGGGCTATGTTATGGATTCAGATAAAAATCCCGTTATCGGTGCTCTTATACTTGTTGACAAAAAAAACACCGGAAATGTAACTGATGCAAATGGTTACTATAAATTAAAAGTAAAGCGTGATGCTAAAATCCTAACAGCATTTACTTTGTATGGAGCTTCAGCAGAAGCTTCCATTAAAGGGCGCACATCAATTAATTTTGTACTGAAAAAGGAATCACCCCTTCAAAATAAAGCACAGAATAAAGAAGAGACTGATGAGGTAATAGATGTTGGATATGGCGTTGTTAAAAAGGATAAACTTACCCAGTCGGTAGATAAAATAGAGGTTACAGAAACAGATTATTCATCATATAATAATATATATGATCTTATCAGCAGCAAGGCGCCGGGTGTACAGTTAATAGAAGGAAAAATTGTCATCAGGGGAACATCAACACTCATTGGAGGTACGGATCCTCTGTTTGTTGTTGACGGCAATATTATGGAATCGATTGATTTTATACAACCAAATATAGTAAAATCAATCCAGATTCTGAAAGGCAGTTCAGCATCTATCTATGGTGTAAGAGGTTCAAACGGAGTAATAATTATTAACACAATCGAATGAGGGGATAAATAAAACTTAGCTTTTATTTTTAGAAATAATCCTTATTTGTAGTTCGTCCATCTGCTTCTGTGATATTCGTGATGGTGTATCAAGCATGACATCACGTCCGGAATTATTTTTAGGGAATGCTATAAAATCACGTATTGAATCCTGCCCTCCGAACATCGCTACCCATCTGTCGAAACCGAAAGCAATTCCTCCGTGTGGCGGGGCTCCATATTTAAAAGCATTCAGAAGAAATCCGAATTGTTCATTTGCCTCTTCCTCAGTAAATCCCAGCACTTTAAACATGAGTCTCTGAACAGATGCTTCATGTATTCTGACAGAGCCGCCTCCGATTTCCACTCCGTTAATCACAAGGTCGTATGCATTAGCTCTTGCCTTACCAGGATCCTTTTCCATCAGGTGAATATCTTCCGGTTTTGGTGAAGTAAAGGGATGGTGCATGGCATAGAACCGTTTCTCCTCCTCGTCCCACTCCAGCAGAGGAAAGTCAACAACCCATAAAGGCATAAAGGTCTCTTTTTTCCTTAGGCCAAGCCTGTTACCCATTTCGAGCCTCAGCTCCGAAAGTACCGTCAATGTCGCCATCTTATCTCCTGCAATAATAAGAATAAGGTCTCCCTTTTTTGCATTCAGCGCATTAGTCCATCCGGCAAGCTCCTCCTGTGAATAGAATTTGTCTACTGAAGATTTCAGTAAGCCATCCGGTCCATATTTCACATAGATGAGACCTTTAGCGCCAATCTGGGGGCGCTTTACGAAATCCGTAAGTTCATCGAGCTGTTTTCTGGTAAATTCCGAGCATCCTTCAGCACAGATAGCTCCAACATATTCCGCACTGTCAAAAACTACGAAACCGTGTCCTTTTACTTGTTCAGTAAGTTCGTAAATTTTCATTCCGAACCTGAGGTCAGGTTTATCAGTACCGTAGTTTTCCATTGCCTCATGGTAAGGTATCTTCCTGAAAAGCTCATTTAATTCAATATTTTTTATCTGTTTGAAAAGATATTTTGCCAGGCCTTCAAAAGTATCCAGTATATCATCTCTTTCGACAAAGGACATTTCACAGTCGATTTGCGAGAACTCCGGCTGTCTGTCGGCCCGCAGATCTTCATCGCGGAAACATTTAACAATTTGAAAATATTTGTCAAATCCTGCTACCATCAGAAGTTGTTTCAGGGTCTGCGGTGACTGTGGCAGAGCATAGAAAGTTCCAGGCTGCATTCTGCTTGGAACCACATAATCGCGTGCACCTTCAGGTGTGGATTTTATAAGGGCAGGTGTATCAATCTCTACAAACCCTATGGAATCCATGTACTTTCGGACCTCCTGGGCCACCCTGTGACGCAGGATGATATTGTTTTTTACGGTATTTCTGCGGAGATCCAGATATCTGTATTTCATTCTTAATTCCTCACCTCCATCTGTTTCTTCCTCAATAGTGAAAGGAGGAATTTCGCTCCGGTTGATGATATTCAGTTCATATACTTCAATTTCAATTTCCCCGGAAGGAATTTTCATGTTTTTATTACTTCGTTCCCTTACTTTTCCTTTTGCCTGAACAACAAATTCACGACCCAGCTTTCTTGCTTGTCCACACAGGTTTTTATCCGTTTCCATGTTAAATAAAAGCTGGGTTATCCCGTACCTGTCGCGCAGGTCGATAAAGGTCATCCCCCCAAGATCCCTTGACCGTTGAATCCATCCGCATAAGGTTACTTCTTTTCCGGAATCTTTCAGTGCAAGCTCTCCGCATGTGTGTGTCCTGTACATCTTCTTTTGTTTAGTTCAGCAAAAGTAAGAAAATTTAAGGATCGTGGATATGAAATTATTTCTTCTTAATTTTAGACTTCTGAACTCACCGTGATGAAAGAAAACGAACATAAAAAATTCATGCAGGCGGCTTTGGAAGAGGCCAGGAAAGCCCTTGATAAACAGGAGATTCCTGTCGGAGCTGTCGTTGTCTGTAAAGATACCATCATTGCGAGAGCATATAATCTTACAGAAACTTTAAAGGATCCGACTGCGCATGCAGAGATGCAGGCTATTACGGCTGCCACAGGCTGGCTGGGAGGTAAATACCTTACCGGGTGTACAATTTATGTAACCCTCGAACCATGTGCAATGTGTGCCGGTGCAATAGGATGGAGCCAGGCATCAGCTCTTGTTTACGGAGCTGCTGATGAACAAAAGGGCTTTACAAATATCGGCAGCAATCTGCTTCATCCTAAAACAAAGGTGTCGGCAGGAATTATGGAGAAAGAGTGCAGAGACCTGCTTGTCGGATTCTTTAAAATCCGCAGGTGAGGTTTTTTGAAAAAAAACTTCTAAGTTTAGTAAAATTTACAGCTATGACTTTCGATAACAGTAAAACAATCATTGGAGTCAGGATCAAATTATTTGCTGCCACAGTTTTGTTTCTGGCTTATATTGCCCTGACCTATGCGGCAAAACTGATAAAGTTTCCTCTTCTGGGACTTAGCGATACAGCATGGACAATCATCCTGGTTACCATCTACCTGATAATTGCTTTCCTGCCGATGATGCTTAATTACCAGTTTGTTTTCTTTTCTGATGAGGGAGAAAATCTCGTATTCAGATATTTTACAGCAGGTATTGTGGGTGGGAAAAAGAACTCTGTCGAAATCAAAAAGAGAGCATTTAAAGATTATAAAACCGAATCAAAGTTTTTCGGCCTTGTACGCAGTATTGTTCTCTTCCAGCAGATGGGTGAGGGAATAGCGAAGTATCCTCCTATATATATAAGTGCACTGAACCGCGAGCAACGATCCAAATTATTCGCGGCACTCAACAAGTATGTTCCTGAAACATGAGCTATCCCTGTAAATAATATGAATTAAATCATTTTTAATGAAAAAAGTAGAGATGATCTTTGATGAAATAATATCGACAGAGTAAAAAGTTGGCAATTTACAGTTGGCAGTTGGCAAGAGTAAGTTGCCAATTGTTTACTGCCAACTGCCAATTTACAACACCAGTTACATGTACTTAATTTTGCTTACACAATAAATTGAATTAATAACCTATAAGACAATAATATTATGAACGTAGATAAAATAATGAACAACCTCGAGAAAAAACATCCTGGAGAGGTTGAATATTTGCAGGCTGTCAGGGAAGTGGTTGAATCCATAGAGGAAGTATATAATGAAAATCCTCAGTTTGAGTCTGCTAATATTATTGAAAGGCTTGTTGAACCTGATCGTATATTGACTTTCAAAGTTCCCTGGATTGACGATGAGGGAAATGTCAGAGTGAACCTTGGATACAGGGTACAGTTCAATAATGCTATTGGTCCTTATAAGGGAGGGCTTCGTTTTCACCCAAGTGTAAACCTGTCCATACTCAAGTTTCTTGGATTTGAACAGACTTTCAAGAATTCACTTACTACTCTGCCAATGGGAGGAGGGAAAGGAGGCTCCGACTTTGAACCTAAAGGAAAATCTGCAGGTGAAGTGATGCGTTTCTGCCAGTCTTTCATGCTTGAGCTATGGAAGTATATAGGACCGGAAACCGATGTGCCGGCTGGTGATATTGGCGTGGGAGGACGTGAAATAGGATACCTGTACGGCATGTATAAAAAACTTAAGGGAGATCATACCGGAGTTCTCACCGGCAAGGGGACAAACTGGGGAGGATCACTGATCAGACCCGAAGCAACCGGCTTTGGCGGAATATATTTTGCACAGGAAATGCTTGCAACTAAAAACGAATCATTTCAGGGCAAAACTGTTTCAATATCAGGTTTCGGCAATGTTGCATGGGGGGCAGCCCTGAAGGTAACCGAGCTTGGTGCCAGGGTTGTCACAATCTCAGGACCAGATGGTTATGTGTATGATGTAGAGGGAATCTCTGACACTAAGATTGAATATATGCTTGAGCTACGGGCATCCAACCAGGATATCGTCAAGCCATATTCCTATGCATTTGAAGGAGTTGAATTCCACGAGGGAAAGAGGCCCTGGGAAAAAAAGGTCGATATCGCCCTGCCTTGTGCAATCCAGAACGAGCTAAACGGTGAAGATGCAGCCGCTCTTATTAATAATGGAGTCATGCTGGTAGCTGAAATATCAAATATGGGCTGTACGCCTGAAGCAGTTGAGGCATTTCATAAAAACAAAGTGCTCTTTGCACCGGGTAAGGCAGTAAATGCCGGCGGAGTTGCCACATCAGGTCTTGAGATGACACAGAATGCAATGAAACTGAAATGGAACAGGCAGGAGGTCGATAAAAGGCTTCATGAGATTATGAGTAATATTCATGAACAATGTGTAAAGTACGGAAAGCAGGCAGACGGTTATGTCGATTATGTCAAGGGTGCAAATATTGCCGGCTTCCTTAAAATAGCAAATTCAATGCTGGATATGGGGGTAGTGTAGACCCACCACCATTAAAATTATATGCATCTATAAAAATATTTAGCCCCTCTTTAGGGGGGATGGGAGGTTTTTTATATATTTACATGTCTCAATTCTTTGTGCTATGCCGGAAGAAATTTTACTGAAGCATAAAATTGCTTTAGGTCTTATACCCCGTATTGGTGATATAAATGCGCGGAAACTTGTTTCACACTTTGGAAGTGTCGAGGCCGTTTTTAATGAATCGTACAGGAATATTACCAGGATACCCGGTATAGGCTCAGGTCTTGCAAAATATATCAGTGACCGTTCATATCTTGAAACCGCTGAAAAAGAGGCTGAATATGTCACGAGAAAAAATATCAGGACCTTTTTTTATCTCGATAACGACTATCCTTTCAGGCTGCGGCAATGTAACGATTCTCCGGTTGTTTTCTTTTTTAAAGGCAACTGCGACCTTAATGCAGCCAAAATACTTAGTGTGGTTGGCACTCGAAGTGCTACAACCAGCGGAAAGGAGATATGTGAAAAAATTATAGCCGGCCTTGCTGAAGGACATTCCGACCTCATTATTGTCAGCGGACTGGCATACGGTATTGATATAACCTCCCATAAAGCTGCACTTTCAAACAATCTTCATACAATAGGTGTACTGGGACATGGTTTTAAGACAATGTATCCGGCTATTCACAGGTCAACAGCGGAAATATTGGTTAAAAACGGTGGTCTGATAACTGATTTTCTTTCGGATGCATTGCCTGAGCGTAATAATTTCATTAAAAGAAACAGAGTCATTGCAGGTTTGTCAGATGCCACGCTGGTTGTCCAGTCAGGATTAAAAGGCGGGGCGCTTATAACTGCTGATATTGCAAATTCATATAACCGTGATGTCTTTGCTGTCCCCGGCAGACCTGGAGATCAATACTCTGCTGGCTGTAATAGCCTGATAAAGAGCAATAAAGCTGCCCTAGTTGAGAATTCAGACGATATCGAATATTTAATGGACTGGCAACCAGAAAAATCCAGGCCGCCGGTTCAGAGGACATTATTTGCAGAGCTGAGCGATACAGAAAAATCAATTTATGAACTTGTTTCCGGGGAGAGTGAATTGACAATTGATACAATATGCAGATCTCTTAACCTGCCGGTTTTTAAATTATCCTCCCTCCTCCTTCAGATGGAATTCAAGGGAGTGATAAAATGCTACCCCGGAAATATCTACAGGATATCTTAGAAAGAAAATACTGATTCCGCTACATTAAAAATTATTTGATGGCAATAAGGAATAAGATATTTATTGTTTTTGTTATTTTTAGCCTCCTATAACATTAATAAAATTCTATACTATGGATCCATTAGTACAACAGTTCATGGCTGCAATAAAGGTAAGAAATCCCGGGGAGAATGAATTTCACCAGGCAGTACAGGAGGTTGCTGAATCACTTATCCCTTTTATTGAGGAACAGCCGAAATATAAATATGCCCGAATTCTTGAAAGAATCGCTGAACCTGAGAGGACGATCATCTTCAGGGTTCCATGGCTTGATGATAAGGGTGAAGTACAGATCAACCGCGGTTACCGGATTGAAATGAACAGTGCAATAGGCCCTTATAAAGGCGGTCTGAGATTCCATCCTACGGTTAACCTGGGCATCCTGAAATTCCTGGCATTTGAACAGGTTTTTAAGAACAGCCTTACAACCTTACCTATGGGCGGTGGAAAAGGAGGCTCGGATTTCGATCCCAAGGGAAAATCCGATAATGAAGTAATGAGGTTCTGCCAGAGCTTCATGTCAGAACTGTTCCGACATATCGGCGCTGATACGGATGTGCCGGCAGGAGATATCGGAGTCGGCGGCAGGGAGATCGGTTTTCTTTTTGGACAGTATAAAAGACTCAAAAATGTATTTTCAGGAGTCCTGACAGGAAAGGGTATTGAATGGGGAGGATCACTGATACGTCCCGAAGCAACAGGATATGGAGCTACATATTTTGCAGAGGAGATGCTTGCGACACGTAGCGACTGTATCAAAGGTAAAACTGTCTGTATCTCGGGATCAGGAAATGTAGCCCAGTATGCAACCGAGAAAGTCACACAACTTGGAGGAAAGGTAGTAACATTATCTGACTCAAACGGATTCATCTTTGATCCGAAAGGTATTGATGCTGAAAAGCTGAAATTCGTAATGGAACTGAAAAATGTTAAACGCGGAAGAATAAAGGAATATACTGATAAATACAACGTTGAATATTTTGAAGACAAAAAACCCTGGATGATCAAGTGTGATATTGCAATGCCGAATGCAACCCAGAATGAAATTAACGAGGAAGAGGCTAAACTTCTGGTTAAGAATGGTTGTATTTGTGTATCGGAAGGTGCAAATATGCCCTCAACCCTGGGAGCTGTCAGAGTATTTCTTAACGCAAAGATCCTTTATGGTCCCGGTAAAGCATCTAACGCAGGAGGTGTGGCAACTTCCGGGCTCGAAATGGCACAAAACTCAATGAGGCTCCCATGGACCCGCGAAGAAGTTGACAAAAGACTACATATGATCATGAAGAATATTCACAGCACCTGTGTTAAATATGGCACTAAAGAGGATGGCTTCATAGACTATGTGGACGGAGCAAATATCGGCGGCTTTGTGAAAGTTGCCGATGCCATGATAGCTCAGGGAGTAGTTTGATGCAACTGGCTGACACTCATACACACATCTACCTTCCGGAGTTCGATCACGACAGGGATGAAATGATACAGAGGGCCCGTGCCGGCGGCGTGGTTAAACTCCTGATGCCCAATATCGATATAAATACTGCAGATGCCATGCTGGATATTGCAGGCAAATATAAAAGTACCTGCTATCCGATGATCGGCCTTCATCCCACCTCTGTTAAAGAGGATTATCTTTCTCAGCTCGAATCACTTGAAGATATTTCTGCGAAGCATGAATTCATTGCCATAGGCGAGATCGGGATTGACCTTTACCGGGATAAATCCCATCTTAGGGAACAGATGGAAGCATTCAGGAGACAGGTGAGTTTTGCAATCACGTCAGAGTTACCGGTAGTAATCCATTCAAGGGAATCGTTTCCGGAAATATTTTATATCCTCAAGGATTTTAAAGGGCAGGGAATCAGGGGAGTGTTCCATGCATTTTCAGGAAGCATTAAAGATGCTGAAAAAGCAGTTGACATGGGATTTTATCTTGGGATCGGCGGACCTCTTACGTACAAAAACTCCGGATTGGATAAAATAGTGCACGAAATTGGCATTGAGCATATTATACTCGAAACAGATTCTCCGTATCTTGCCCCGGTCCCCCGCAGGGGAAAAAGGAATGAGAGCTTTTATATTTGCATAATAAACAAAAAACTTGCAGAGATCTTGAATATGACAGAGCAGGAGACTGCCTCTGTCACTTTTGAAAATTCCTGTCGTCTGTTTAACATCTGATTTTATCATGACCATGAAAAAAGATATTTCAATCCTCATAATATACACAGGAGGTACTATTGGAATGGTTCATGATTCAAAAACAAGAACTCTCATTCCGATCGACTTTAAGCATATTGTCGACCATGTTCCTGTATTAGGCAATTTCGGGTTTAATCTTCAGTCTGTTTCTTTTGATCCGGTCAGGGATTCTTCAAATATAGATCCCGGTATGTGGATTAAAATGGTTGAGACCATTGAAGAAAATTATGATGACTTTGAAGGTTTTGTTGTTTTGCATGGTACCGACACGATGGCTTATTCAGCATCAGCGCTGAGTTATATGCTCGAGAATCTTTCAAAGCCTGTGATATTTACAGGTTCGCAGCTGCCTATAGGTCTTCCCCGGACCGACGGCAGGGAAAACCTGATAACATCCATCGAGATTGCAGCTGCATATAAAAACAGCTCTCCCCTGGTACCTGAGGTTTGTATTTATTTCGATAATGAACTTACACGCGGAAACCGCACTACCAAATTGAGCGCAGAGCACTTCGATGCTTTTAACTCTCCGAACTATCCTCCACTGGCGGAAGTCGGGTTACATCTTAAATATAACTTTGCGAATATCAGGTATCCTGACAAAAACAAGAAACTCACAGTCCATAAATCATTTGACAACAATGTGGCTATTCTCAAGCTTTTCCCGGGCATCAACAGGAATTTTGTCCAGGCTGTTATCGATACCAAAGGATTAAAAGGTCTAATTGTAGAGACATTCGGTTCAGGCAATGCTCCTACCTATAAGTGGTTTATAGATGATCTCAGACAATTCATCAGCAAGGGAGGTATCATTTTCAATGTTACCCAGTGTCATGGCGGAAGTGTTGAAATGGGTCTTTATGAGACAAGCCGGGAAATGCTTGCGGCAGGAGTGGTTGGAGGGAAGGATATCACTTCGGAAGCCTCTGTGACCAAGCTTATGTTTTTACTGGGCAACTGTTCCTCAAGCGAGGAAGTAATAAGATGTTTGGGCAGTTCTCTTGCAGGTGAGATTTCATAACTATCAGTTTTAAAAATATTTTGTAATTTGCGCCGCCTAACCGGAGAGATG
>Ga0315550_1000252_pt1 | contig 32384 bp, 31 predicted proteins | sample SalMarSW160190MG_2_FD_203100 | JGI IMG/M metagenome (GOLD analysis project Ga0315550, IMG submission 203100) | Salt marsh sediment microbial communities from the Plum Island Ecosystem LTER, Massachusetts, United States - Salt Marsh Sediment SW1601-90 ...
TGGTGGGATATATCAAGGGCAAGAGCGCGATCTACAGAGCACGGAACGACTTGGGCAAGCGTAGGGGCTTCAAAGGACAACATTTTTGGGCCAGAGGCTATTACGTATCAACATAACCGCTTTGAGCGGTTCACATTTCAAGCCACCGGCTTTGCCGGTGGTCATGACCTGGAATGGTTGGTATAGGAATCGCGCCTCTTTCTTGGACGCACCTCGGCGCGCTGTGGCGCCTGCTTGTGTAGATGAGGCTTTCTGATAACCACGCGCCGCTCGCGCCCCTCCCACAGCCGCTTGATGTTGGGGCGCAGTGCCCACAAGGTGAGGACCATCGTGCCGATGCCGTGGATCAGGTGTTCCCACGGCCCGACTCCTAACGAAGCTCGCACCGCAAAGATGATCGGAATCAGCACCGCTACGGTGATAGAGCCCACCGAGGTGTGGCCGGTGAGTGCAATCACTCCTGCGCCCAGGGGGATCAGGATGGGGGCGTTCCAGGGCCATAGAGCCAGCGCCCCGCCCCCGGTGGTCATCGTTCCGGCGCCGCCCTTGAAGCGAATAAAGATCGGGTAATTGTGGCCAACCACGGCCATCAACCCGGACAGTGACTCGACGAGGGGTGATTCGATCCCTTGTGTCCCGATGACGATTCGTGCCAACCACACAGACAAGAACCCCTTTGCCAGGTCGGCCAGGACCGTGAGCAGCGCCACCCACGGCCCGGCAGCCCGCAGCGTGTTGGCGCCTCCAATGCGGCCGCTGCCGACTTGGCGTACATCTCTGCCCGTTGTCAGCCATACGAACATCAAACCTATAGGGACCGAGCCTATAAGGTAGCTGGTCACGATCATAACCGCGCTCAGGAATATCGACACTTTTTCCCCCTGTGTGAGTTAAAACACATGACCGTCCGGTTGGTTGCGCCAGGGCCGCAATGCTTTGTACGGATTCACTACCGGACACTTTTTAAGACGGCTGGCTCATGATATGCTCTAGCTGACGCCTGTCCCGGCGAGGTGTTCACCTCCCCGACGCCAGATCAGATGCTGGAAGCCGGCAAAATGGTGAACGGCGGCGCGGGTGTGGTTTACATCGTCAAGAACTATACCGGCGACGTGATGAACTTTGAGATGGCGGCAGATATGGCCCGCGCGGAGGGCATCGAGGCGCTCAACATCCTGATAGACGACGATACAGCCGTGAAGGACAGCCTGTACACTGCAGGCCGGCGCGGCGTGGGCACCACGGTCCTGGCCGAAAAGCTCTGTGGCGCTGCCGCGGAGAAGGGCTACGACCTGAAGGGGGTGGCCGACCTGTGTCGTAAGGTCAACATCAACGGGCGCAGCATGGGCATGGCGCTCACATCCTGCACCGTGCCAGCGGCCGGCAAGCCCACCTTCGATCTGCCCGAGGACGAAATGGAGATCGGCATCGGCATCCACGGTGAGCCCGGCAGGCAGCGCAACGGGAGTGGGATGCGGACAAGGAGGAGTGGGTGGATGTAAAGCTGACCGATCCTCCTCTTCAGAAGGGCGATCAAGTGCTGGCTTTCGTGAACAGCATGGGTGGCACGCCGAATCCCCATGCTGGCCAAGAAGGGGCGGGCCAGTCACCTGGGCGAACGAAGCATCGGCCACCAGGACCCAGGCGCGACTTCCTCGTACCTCCTCATCCGAACCAGGGCCGAAATAGCACGAGCAAAAGGGTAAGGGTTGTCTTGGTTTAAGGAACGGCTGCAGTTCGTTCCTCGGAGAGCGCTTTGCGCAATCCACTACTTCAGATAGAATAAGGAGAGTGTAAAATGGCTAAGAAATATTCAGCGGCAGTGGATCAGGGTACGACCAGCACGCGCTTCATGATCTTTGACCACGCAGGACAGGTGGTCGGCGTCGATCAGATGGAGCACGAACAGATCTACCCACAGGCTGGCTGGGTAGAGCATGACCCCATGGAGATCTGGTCCCGCACCCAGGACGTGATCAAGGGCGGCCTGAAAAAGGCCAAGGTCGATGCCAACGACATCGCCTCCATCGGCGTGACCAACCAGCGCGAGACCACCATCGTGTGGGACAAGAACACCGGCAAGCCGTACTACAACGCTATCGTCTGGCAGTGCACCCGCACCAAGGACATCTGCGACGCCCTGGCCAAGGATGGCGGCCAGGATCGCTTCCGCCCGAAGGTGGGCCTGCCTCTGGCGACCTACTTCTCCGGCCCCAAGATCAAGTGGATCCTGGATAACGTGGACGGCGTTCGCCAGGCGGCAGAGAAGGGCGACGCCATCTTTGGCAACATCGACACCTGGGAGATCTGGTGGCTCACCGGCGGCCCCAAGGGTGGCGCCCACGTGACCGATGTCACTAACGCCAGCCGCACCATGCTGATGAACCTAAAGACCCTGGACTGGGATCAGGAGATCCTGGACATCATGGGCATCCCACGCCAGATGCTGCCGGAGATTCGCCCCTCCGGCGATCCCAAGATCTACGGCCACACGCCCAAGGATGGACCGTTTGGCTTATCCATCTCGGTGTGCGGCGACCTGGGAGACCAGCAAGCCGCCCTCGTGGGCCAGACCTGCTTCATCCCTGGCGAGGCGAAGAATACCTACGGCACGGGCTGCTTCATGCTGCTGAACACCGGCACCAAGCCCATTCCCAGCAAGAGCGGCCTGCTGACCACCCTGGGCTACAAGTTCGGCGACGCTCCCGCGGTGTACTGCCTGGAGGGCTCCATCGCCATCACCGGAGCACTGGTGCAGTGGCTGCGTGACAACCTCCAGTTCTTTGAGAATTCCAAGGACATCGAGCCTCTGGCTAAGAGCGTCGAGGACAACGGCGGCATCTACTTCGTGCCCGCCTTCTCAGGGCTCTTTGCGCCCTACTGGAAGAGCGATGCCCGCGGCGTGATCGTCGGTTTGACCCGCTTCGTCAACAAGGGCCACATCGCACGCGCAGCTCTGGAGGCCACCGCCTTCCAGACCCGCGAGGTGCGCGACGCCATGAACAAGGACTCTGGCGTCGCGCTGGAAGCCTTGAAGGTGGACGGCGGCATGGTCTTCAACGAGCTGCTCATGCAGTTCCAGGCCGACATCCTGGGCGTGCCCGTCATCCGCCCGACGGTGGCCGCGACCACCGCGCTGGGCGCGGCTTACGCCGCCGGTCTTTCCGTCGGCTTCTGGGGCAACGTGGAGGATCTGCGCAAGAACTGGGGCGTGGACAAGACCTGGAAGCCCGAGATGGACGGCGGCAAGCGCGCGGAGCTTTACAAGGGCTGGAAGAGGGCAGTCGAGCGCACCTTCGACTGGGTGGAGTAAGCGTCTTCTCTAGCGCCTGGACCAGCTGGTTGATAGAGGTTAAGGGGGAACGGGAGAGTGTCTTCGCTCTTCCTGCTTCCCCCTCATACCAATAGAGGGCTGGAGAATCAAGGCGCGAACAGAAGAAAAGCGAGGTGATCAAAGTGCATACCATCGTCTGTGTGAAACAGGTCATTGACCCCGAGGTTCCCCCGCACTTGTTCCAGATCGACCCTGAAACGCAAAAGCAGATTCGTGGGAGACAACCTCTGGTCATCGGTGATTATGACGAAATCGCGATTGAGATTGCTTTGCAACTGAAGGAGAAGACGGACGGCAAGGTGACGGTCATCACCATTGGCGATAAGGAAACCGAAGAGTCTCTACACCAGGCGCTGGCCATGGGCGCCGACCATACTATCCGTCTGGCCGATCCGGCCTTCGACACGGCCGACTCCTTCGGCAAGGCGCGTATCCTGGCAGCCGCGCTGCGGAAAATTGGTGATTTCGATGCGGTTCTGTGCGGCCGTCAGGCCGGCGACGTAGAACTCGGTCTCGTGGGGTTATTTCTAGCGGAGGAGATGGGCCTTCCCTGCGCTACCTTGATCGCCAACTTCGACCCGGGAGACGGCAAGGTACGCCTGAGGCGGCCGACAGACGTTGGGTATGACATCCTGGAGGCTCCGCTGCCTTTCGTGGCCACCGTCACAAACGATGAAAGCAACGTGCCAAGATACGCGTCGGTCAGGGGCATCATGCAGGCCCGGAAGGCGGAGATCCCCGTCTGGTCCGCCGACGATCTGGGGCTAGATCCGGCCGAAATCGGGCCAGAGGCAGCCAAGGTAACGATGGATGAACTCTTCGTCCCCAAGCGAGGGATGGTGTGCGATATCATCGCGGGCGAGACGGGTGAGGAGAAGGCGCAAAATCTGGTATTGCGTCTCAAAGAAGGGAAACTCATCTAAGATGGAGGGGGGTACAATGACAAACATCCTGACATTTTGCGCGGCTTCTGCCGAAAACCTTCCCTCCGCCTCGCTGGAGGTTCTGGCAGCGGCCCGGAAGCTCAGCGACAAACTGGGGAAGGCCAACGTCCAGGCACTCCTTCTCGGGTCGGACGTGGAGGCACACGGCGAGACATTGGTCCAGCACGGGGCCGATGAAGTTCTTCTCCTAAGTCATCCCAACTTGGAACGTCACGAAGGGGAAGTAATGCTGGGAGTGTTGGAAACAGCCGTACGACAGACTTCTCCCGGTGTGATTCTCTTCCCTCACGACGACCTGGGCGGCGGCCATGTCGCTCCGCGTCTTGCCTATCGGCTAGGAACGGGCATCGTCACCGACTGCACAGACTTTACCGTGCAGGACGGCACAATTCGCTGGCTACGCCCTGTTTACGGGGGAAAGGCCATGGCCTATATGATCGCCAGTGGTCCCGTGCAACTGGCGACAATGCGCGCCCTGGCCTTTGAACCCCTCCCGGCCGATCCTGCTCGCCAGGGGCGGGTGCAGGCCATGGAGATTGACGTGACGTCCATATCCCCACAGGTACCCATCGTGGATCAGATCGTGGCGGAGGAGGAGTTCGAAGGGCTCAGTTTGGACCAAGCCAACGTCATTGTGAGCGGCGGACGGGGTATGGAAGCCAAAGATAACTTTGCCGTGCTGCGAGAGTTGGCCAACGTCCTAGGAGCGGCGGTCGGCGGGTCGCGGCCAGCGGCTGACCTGGGATGGGTGTCCCACTCTCACCTCGTCGGCCAGACCGGGAAGATCGTGGCTCCCAATCTCTACATCGCCGTGGCTATCTCGGGGGCCCCTCAGCATATGGCAGGGGCAGGTTCAGCTAGGACGATCGTGGCTATTAACAAGGATGAAGAAGCTCCCATTTTCAAGGTCGCTCACATCGGCGTCGTGGATGAATGGCAGAATGTCCTGCCGACGATGATCGAAGAGTGTAAAAAGATAGCGAGGAAATAGCTCAAGCAACGAAGATAGGACTGTCGAAGACTATGGAAAAGCTAGAAACCCAGGTCGTTGTGATCGGTGGAGGCGTGACAGGCTCAAGCGTGCTGCGTGACCTGACTATGCGTGGCCTGAACGCCATGCTCTTCGAGCGAGGTAATCTCTCTGAGGGCACGTCGGGCTATTTCCACGGCTTGCTGCACAGCGGCGGACGTTATGCGGTGAAAGACCGGCCCGCAGCCAGGGAATGCATCAAGGAGAACCATGTCCTGCGACGTATCGCTCCGCAGGCGATTGAGGACACCGGCGGCTTCTTCGTCACGCTCACCGACGAAGACGAGGAATTCCTGCCCAGATTCCTGAAGGGTTGTGAGGAGGTTGGCATTCCCACTGAGGTGCTCTTCACCGCAGAGGCAGTGCGCGAGGAGCCGAGGCTGAACCCCCAAGTTCGGCAAGCAGTCGTCGTGCCCGATGGCAGCGTCGATAGCTGGGATCTCTGCTTGGGCAGCGTGAACGCCGCCAAGGAGCTTGGCGCACGCATCTTTCTTTTCACGCCAATAACAGATATCCTGCGCGAAGGTGACCGCGCCGTCGGCGTCAAGGCAGTGGACCAGACCAGCGGCGAGGAGTACCGCGTGCGAGCCCAGTACGTCGTCAACGCTTCTGGTCCGTGGACCAACAAGGTTGCCAACCTTGCAGGCATCAAAGTGCCAATGGTACTCAGCAAGGGTACCATGATCGTCCTGGATAGCCGCCCAGTGCAGCGGGCCATCAACCGTTGTCATTTTCCCTCAGATGGCGATATCATTGTCCCGGTTGGTACGACGATCGTGTTGGGCACTACCTCGGTGACGGTTGACGACCCTGACTGCTTTGGCGTCGAGGAATGGGAAGTCTGCAAGGTGTTGGATGAATGCATCGCCATGGTGCCGATGATCGAGGACATGGCCATGCAACGTCGTTATGCTGGCGTCCGCCCGCTGTATGAGCCGCCAGAGGAACTGGGTGAGGTGGAAGAGGGGCGGGAAGTCAGCCGGGCGCATTTCGTACTCGACCACGAGGAACTCGATGGAGTAGGCGGCATCATCACCGTCACTGGCGGCAAGGTGACTACGTGCCGATTGATGGCCGAAGACACCGTCAACCTGGTCTGCAAGAAAATGGGCGTTGACGAACCTTGCCGTACCCACCTGGAACCGTTGCCGCTGGGAGCATAGCACCTTATGACAAAAAGGACAGAGATGCGAAAAAAGCAGGTAGAGCAGGCCAGACCGTTTGGCTGGATCCCGCCCTGGGGCTGGGTGCTGGTCTTTCTCGTCCCCCTGGCTCTCAGCGAGTATATGTTCTAAGTGGCAGGTCGCACAGCCAGCATGGTCATTTGCATAGGATCTCCCTCAAGTATCCTGTAGGCTTGGCCGTCAACCTCGAATGTGCCGTAAATCAGCACCGTAAGAGAGGATGGATTGAACTTAACGCTCTTTATGCGAGTTCCAAACGGACCGTACCAGAGAGCGCCAGAGTTGGAATCCACTGGCACGAGATGCAGTGCATCGGAATAGAGGCTCTCATCGGTTCCGCTACTATAGCCTTGACGATGAATCTGGCAAAACCGTTGTTCACCGTCAAAGAAGAACTATAGTAACGGACTTTGACAAAGCCCCTGGGTAGGACGTGTTGAAGGAAACGACGGATGAACTCCTCGTCCTTTTCCCACGCATCGGGCGAAACGTCATCAAAGCAATCGGTCCTGCGCAAGGTGTCGCGAAATCGTAGCCCGAGGGAGCACTCTTCGGCTTGTGGAGGCAGAACGAGCGTGCTATACTCCATCCACTGTCCAAAAGCGAGCCAACTGTGAACACGTTCACTCACCTGCGCGTCCATTCCTGCTACACCCTCCTCAGCGGCACAGCTAGCGTGGAGGCGCTCGCCCGCCGCGCTACAGCCGATGAGCTATCTCACCTGGCCCTCACCGACGCCAACGCCCTCTACGGGGTCGTGGCCTTTGCCCGGGCCTGCCGCACCGCCGGCGTCCAGCCGATCACGGGGATGACCGCCAGCGTGGCGCTGCCCGCCGATCCAGGGATGCGCCTCGGCGACGCACGAGTCACCGGCTTCCTGGTCCTCCTGGCTGCCGAACCGGCAGGGTATCGCTCACTGTGCCGCCTATCCTCGCTCATCCAGGGCCATCCCGACCGGGAAGCCCGCGCTGCCCGCGGCCTGAGCCTGGATGATCTGGACGCCCACGCCGAGGGCCTGATCTGCCTCACCGGCGGTCGCCAGGGCTGGATCGAACGCGCCATGCGCACCGAGCAGCAGCGAGCCGCTCGGCGCTTCGCCGACCGTCTAGCCAGTATCTACGGTCCGGCCAACGTTTACCTCAGCCTGGAGCTTCACCGGCCCGAGGATGCGGCAATCGCCCGGGAAATCGAGGCATTGAGCGAGACCTTGGGCCTGTCCACCGCCGCCGTCCAGCCGGTGTACTGCCTCTCCCCTGACGATACCCCCCGGCTGCGACTTCTCCGGGCTATCGCCCTCAACTGCCCCCTCGGCGCCGTACCCTCATCGGAACTGCCCGACGGCGGCGACCCCGGCGTAGCGGTGCACTGGCTGGGTCCCGAACAGATGGCCGAGCGCTTCGCCGCATTTCCCGATGCCCTGGCGCGGGCCGGTGAAATCGCCGCCCGCTGCAGGCCAGCCTTGCCGGAGGGCGTGCCCATCTGGCCCGCCCTCGACCTGCCCGAAGGACAGACGGCGGACGGCGCGCTGGCGACGCTGGCCCACGCGGGCCTGGCGGAGCGGTATCTCCCCTCCCCGCCGCCGGCCGTACACGAGCGGTTGGAGCGGGAGCTGGCCGCCATCGCCCGCTACGGCTACGCGCCCTTGTTCCTCGTGATGGCCGACGTGGTGCGCTTTGCCCGGCGGGCCGATATCCCCATCAGCACCCGTGGCAGCGTGGCCAACTCGCTGGTTGCCTATTGCGCCCGCATCACCACCGTGGACCCCATCGCGCACGACTTGCTGTTCGAACGCTTCCTCAGCCCAGCGCGTGCCGACATCCCCGACATCGACCTCGACTTTTGCAGCCGCCGGCGAGACGAGGTGCTGGATTACGTGCGCTGCACCTACGGCGAGGACCGCGTGGCGCAGGTGGCCACCGTGAGCACGCTGCGCCTGCGCTCTGCCGTGCGCGAGACGGCCAAGGCGTACGGCCTGGACGAGAAACAGATCAAGCGGTTGGCGGCACGTTTGCCGCACAGCTACCGCGATCCACGGCGGCGGGAGCGGCGCACGGTCGAGGACATCTTGGGCCATCTGAGCGACCCACAAGAGCGGGTCGTCATCCGCGAAGCGTCCCGCATCGTGGGTATGCCCCACCACCTGGGCGTGCATCCGGGCGGGGTGGTGATCACCCCCGGCCCGCTGACCGACACCGTGCCGGTGCAGTGGGCGACCAAGGGGTTCCTGGTCACCCAGTTTGATTTCCGCGACGTCGAGGCGCTGGGCCTGCCCAAGCTGGACCTGCTGGGCGTCAGCGCGTTGACCGTGCTGGCTGACGCGGCGGAGCTGATCCGCCGCGATCACGCGCCCGATTTCCGTCTCGACGACGTGTCCCTCGACGACCCGCCCACTGGCGACCTGCTGGAACGCGCCGAGACAGTGGGTGTCTTCCAGTGCGAGTCGCAGGGGGCGCGGGCCACCCTGCGCAAGCTGAGGGCGCGCACGGTGCGCGACCTGGCCGTGGCCAACGCCTTCTTCAAGCCTGGCCCGGCCACCGGCGGGATGGCGCGCGCCTTCGTGCGCCGCTACCGGGGCGACGAAGAGGTCGCGTACCTGCATCCAGCGTTGGAGCCCATCCTGGGGCCGACCAAAGGGGTGCTCATCTTCCAAGAGCAGATCCTGCGCGTGGCGCGCGAGATCGCGGGGTTGAGCTGGGAGCAGGCGGGCTACCTGCGGCGCGGGATGAGCAAGATGGACCCCGACGAGATGGCGCGGATGGAGGCCCAATTCATCGCCGGCTGCCAACGTCCGGCGACTGATGGGCCAGCACTGACGCCGGAGCAGGCTCGGCAGCTGTGGGAGCAGGTGGCAGCTTTTTCGGGGTACGGATTCAACCAGGGACACGCCACGGCGTACGCGGCGGTGAGCTTTTCGATGGCCTACCTCAAGGCGCGCTGGCCGGCGGCATTCTTCTGCGCCCGTCTGATGAACTGGGGTGGGTTCCACCACCCGGCGATGTATATGACCGAGGCGCTGCGGCTGGGCATCGCGGTCCGCCCGCCGCATGTGAATGTCAGTGGGCGACGGTTCACTCTGACGTGGAAAGGTGACGCGGCAGTGCTGTGGATGGGGGTGGGGCAGGTGCGCGACCTGCGCCGCAGCGCGGTACGCGCCATCGTCGAGGCACGGCGTCGGCGTCCCTTTGCCGGGCTGCGCGATATGCTGCAACGCGTGGCGCTGCAAACCAAAGAGGTAACGCACCTAGTTCAATGCGGGGCGCTCGATGGGCTGGGGGAAAGCCGGGCGGCGTTGCTGGCCGAGGCGGCAGAGGTCGAGCGGGCGGGCAGCGCGCTGCAGATGCCGCTGTTCGGAGAGGGCGCCCTTGGCCGGTCGGCGGTGGAATCGGAGCCGCCAGCGCAGCGGCTGGCCTGGGAGCGGCGCTTACTGGGATACCCGGTCAGCGGACTGCGAGAGCCGCTGAAGTTGGTGTCCAATCGCTTGCCCGAATGCGTGCCATTGCACAGCCTACACGAGACGGAGGGCGGCGCCGTCACGGTGGCTGGCGTGCGGCTGCCGGGCTGGACGGGCGGCGAGGGGTTCTACCTGTGGGACGGCGTGACGTGGATCGTCGTCAAGGGGCTGGAAAAGCTTCCATCCTCCTGGGAGCCGCTGCTCCTGCGCGGGCGCTGGGTCATCGACGAGTGGGGGATGGGATGGCTGCGGGCAACGGACTTGCGGGTCGTCGCACCGGAGGTCGATGTTGGCTGAAGGGAACGTAGGAAACTTTTCAGGAGCGGCGATAGCTGCGAGTCTCCTGATACCGTTTTCTATCCCCTCTCCCTCCATCCGGAACGAACTATAAGCCTGCTTCACAACTGACTTCCGCCGATCGGAGATGACGTTGGACACGTTGTCGGACGTATCGTCGGCAAAGTTGCCTGCCTGGGCAGACTGGGAGAGAAACGGCATCAGATCAAAAATCGCCAGGAGAGCAGAGACCAGAGAGCAACACACATCTAGCCCCAAACTCGTGGGGGAATTCCCCTTGCCCCGACTGGCGGAATGTGCTAAGATAAATTCATTGGGCAGGACCGATAACCTACTTTATTGTATCCATGGAGCAATGAGTTTGTTAGGATTGTGTCATCGAAGGGGAGAGAGAACGCTGGGAGGGTAGATTAGGTCCATTTGTTAGCCTGACCGATAACGGGTGGTTGGGTAGTGCTTCAGGTCGGGTTTGTGTATTAGCGATTAAACCTGTATGCAAGGAGAGTGCCAATGGCAGGACAATTAACAGGCAAGAAGGTGGCCATCATCGTAGCCCACGAGTTCGAGGATGTCGAGCTCCTCTATCCGGTACTGAGACTCAGCGAGGAAGGAGCCGAAATCGTGGTGGTGCCGGTGCGCGAGGGGGAAAGGCGAGCCACTGGCTACGTCGCTGTGCGAGACGACTTGGTGAACGCGGGAGCTGAATTCGTGGATGTGCCGGCGGTGAGAGATGGCAACATCATCACTGGTCGCGTGCCGGATGATTTGCCCGAGTTCTGCCGGGAGATCATCGAGGCACTATCTGCCTGATCCAGACGCTAGGGACTTTCTAGGAGAGGCAAGACGATATTTGGAAAACGGCTGGCTGAGACGACACTGGCTGTAGGGCTCAAATATGTGGGTGGGATGGATCTGCCGAAGATCCCGATGAGATGGAGGGTGGTATTATCCTGACGAGAAAACTCACTTGCTTGGCGATGAAAGTTACGGTACAATTGTACAAGCGACGTAAAAAAAACAGCTGGAGTTAAGGCATGATCACATCAGAGTTGAGAGATGGCATTGTGTGGTTGACTGTAGTGGGAAGACTGACCACGCAGGACGTCATGCGCGAGGCTGGTAAATGGTTGCCACAGAAGGACACGTTCAGCGGCTTTATCACCGATCTGCGAATGATGACAGGCAGTCCCTCTATGTTTGAAAGGGAGAAGCTGGAGGAGTGGCGCAAGCAGAACAAATCGGGAAAACCACACGCTATGCTGGGGCCGGATACCTTGGTGGCCTCGATAGTCAAAGCTTACATTCATTTCACCAAGGCCAGAGATACGCGGTATTTCACGGGCGTCGAAGAGGCCATTGCCTGGGTAAAGGGTTTCGATCAGCAAGAGCCATGACTTTTTTCTCTCTTGCTGACCACTACTCCAACGGCTGGCTTGAGCTGCCGGTGGGTTGCCTGGAAGCGTTCGCTGCGAAGCTTGTTACTTTTCCCCACAATCTTCAGTTTGTGCCGAGATTAGCCGGTCAGCTCCACGCCGTGTTAGCGCCTGTGTTGGCTACTTGCTTCATCCACGAGCGCTTAAAAGGCCAAATCAAGCCTCTTCGCTAATAGATTTGGTTTTTTCGGCAACGCGCTGCTGGTTGATGATTGGGCCGTTTGGCGCGGCCGGTGTGGGCGAGCTTCCGTTGACCTCGTCCCACGTGGCGGTCATCGACGCCATCTGCGACGCCACCGGCGTGCGCATCCAGCATCTGCCGGCGCGGCCGGAGAAGGTGCTAGCCGGCCTCAAGGCTTGAGTATAGAGTATGAAGTATGGAGGAACACGGGGCCGCGAACACACCCGTGTTCCTTCGCATTCCCAGAGACTAGTGCAAATCGAGCCAGAAATTGGTCGCAGAGGACACAAAGAGGTATTGCAGCGTTTTTATGTCCCTCGTGATGTTGGGTTCCGGCTTATCCAGGGAAGGAATCTGCTTTGAAGGGCATTATTCGACATGTTGTGCAGTTGCTGAGTCGGGGTGAGGGTTTCGTACTGGCGACGGTTTTCAGCCGTGCCGGTTCAGCGCCGCGCACGGCCGGCGCCAAAATGGTGATACACGCCGACGGAACAATCGCCGGCACGATCGGCGGCGGATTGCTGGAAGCGCGCGTGCAGCAGGCCGCCGCCGAGATCTTCCGAAGGCAGCAGGCGCAGGTATGCGAATTTCACTTGACCAGCCAGGATGCCTCTCAGCCGGAGATGATTTGTGGTGGAGAGGTCGAGGTGCTGGTAGAGTTCGTCGCCGCGGATGAAACGAATCCGCAGATTTATGCCGCGCTGCTGGCGGCGCTGGAATCACGACAGAGAGCATGGTTGTTGACCACACTTCCCGGCAGCGCGGGGAATGGCGGCGCTACCAGGCGCTGCCTAGTCTGGGAGGACGGTTCGACCGTTGGAGCGGCGGACATCGCGGGGGCGGTGGGGTTCGGCACCGGCTCGCCGATCGGGCTGTTCGGCGACGAGGCCGGGCGGGTGTGTAAAGAGACTCCGGACATTGCCAGCAGTCGCCATCTGGTCGTGATGACCGTCGGGGAGCAGCGGCTGCTCGTCGAGTCGGTATATCACGTCGGGACGGTCTACATCTTTGGTGCTGGCCATATTTCGCAGAAACTGGCCCCACTAACTGGGATGGTTGGCTTTCAGACTGTCGTCCTAGACGATAGGCCAGAGTTCGCCAACCGGGAGCGGTTCGATACAGCCGATCGAGTTATCATAATCGATTCCTTTGAGGGGGTTCTCGATGGGCTGCCTATAGACCATGATAGTTACCTGGTCATCGTGACCCGCGGTCACGTGCACGACAAGACGGTCCTGGCCCAGGCGCTCAGGACAGAGGCGGGTTACATTGGCATGATTGGCAGCCACCAGAAGCGGGATGCCACCTACAGCGTCATGGTCAAAGAAGAAGGGTTCACGGCGGACGATTTGGCACGGGTCCAATCGCCGATCGGGCTGGCGATTGGGGCCGAGTCGCCGGAGGAAATCGCGGTGTGCATCGTGGCGGAGTTGATCCGAGTTCGGGCCGAGATGCGCTGATGCTTGAGAACACAAGGGTCTCGGCGCTGGTGCTGGCCGCCGGTTACGCCAACAGGATGGGGGACTTGAAGCCCCTGCTGCCACTGGGTGACTTTACCGTGATCGAAAGGGCAGTCGGATGTTTCCTGGAAGCGGACGTGTGGGACGTAAAGGTGGTCGTCGGCCACAGGGCGGCGGAAATCACGCCTATCCTGGCCCGGCTGGGGGTGCAGGCCGTCTTTAACACGCACTATGACGCGGGTATGTATGCCTCCGTCGTGGCCGGGGTCAGCAGCCTGGACGCCGGCACAGAGGTGTTTTTTCTGCTGCCGGGCGACAGTCCGCTGGTAAAATCGCGCACGCTTTTGGAACTGCTCCGCGCCTGGCGTGAGAACAGGGTCGGGATCGTCTATCCCTGTTTTCTGGGAACGCGGGGCCATCCGCCCCTCATTTCCACCACGTACACAGAGACCATTCTGGCCGGGGAGCGGCCCGGTGGGCTGCGGGCTGTACTGGCCCAATACGAAGACGATGCCCTGGACGTGGCTGTGGTAGACCAGGGCATGCTCGTGGACCTGGACACGCCCGCCGATTACAACGCAGCGCTGGCTTACGTATCGAGGGAGGACATTCCCACGCGTGACGAGTGCCTCGCTATCCTGGATCGGCATAAGGTGCCCCACCAACCAGTGATTGCCCACTCTCAGGTGGTGACGAAAGTGGCCCGCAAGCTGGTGGCCACGCTCAACGCGACAGGATTGGACCTGAACCTCGATCTGGTCGTCGCCGGCGGGCTGCTGCACGATTTGGCCAAGGGGCAGCCCAACCATGCCCATGCCGGGGCGCAGGTGCTCAGGGAGTTAGGCTACCCGCGGGTGGCGGAGATCGCGGCTACACACATCGACATAGGCCTGGAGCATCCGCTAAACGAGGCGCAGGTTGTTTACCTGGCGGACAAAGTCACTGGGGGTATATGCCTGGTTCCGCTGGCCGACAGATGTCAGGCAGCGCTGGCTCGTTTTGCCGGTCAGCCCGAGGTATTGGAGGCGGTAAGGGATCGATTCAGACATGCGGAGGCCATCAAAGGACGCATCGAATCCGTCTTGGGGCTGCCGTTGGAGCAGATTCTGTCCGAAGAGACGCTCAAAGAAACAAGTAGCAATGGAGATGAATGAACGGCTGATCTATTTGGCCCGGCACGGGCGAGTCGAGCCACCGGATGCACCGAAACGTTTCATCGGCCAGGTGGACCCGCCGCTGAACGACCAGGGCATTGATCAGGCCAGGCGACTGAGCCAGGAACTGAGCGACGTTGTGCTCACGGCGATTTTTTGCAGTGACCTGCAGCGCTCGCTGAAGACAGCCGAAGTCATCGCCACCGGGCAGACCGTCCGGCCTCAGGCCAGACGCGACCTAAGGGAAATCGGACTGGGTGAATGGGAGGGGTTGACCTTCGAGGAGGTGCGCCGCCGGTACCCGAAGGAATTTCGGGAACGCGGCCAAGACATCGCTCACTACTGTCCGCCCGGAGGCGAGAGTTTTGCCGATTGCAGCAGACGGGTCGTGGACGCCTTTGAGGAGAATCTCGCCTCGACGAACGGGAACGTGCTCATCGTTGGTCACGCCGGGGTCAACCGCGCTATCCTGTGCCACGTGCTGGGTATGCCGCTGGCACATCTTTTTCGCATCGGCCAAGACTACGGTTGCCTGAACCTGATCCGCTATGCAGGCTCGGGCTACCGGCTGGAAGTACTGAACTGGGTTCAAGGGGGACGTGACTGAGATTCTTGGAACAACAGGGACTGCGAGAACTGGAAGACAGGTGTATCCAAGAACACGCCCCTGCTTGTACTGCCGCCTGCCCTGTTCATGTCGATGTGCGGGGGATGATCGCCGAAGTGGCCAGCGGAGATTTCGCAGCGGGGCTGAGAATCCTGAAGAAGGCGGTGCCTTTCCCTGGCATCATCGGGCACATCTGTGACCAGCCGTGCCGGGAGGTGTGCAAGAGGAAAGAAGCGGGCGAGGCAATCGAGATCGCCGCGCTGGAAAGGGCATGCGCGGCGTTGGGCTGGCCATCGGGACCCTGATGGGATGGAAGCGGGCCGTAAACCAGGCACTCAGCCCGTTGATCAGTTTGCGGTACTTTCCCAGTAAGATGCGGATAATTGACATAGAGGCAAAGATGTTGTATGGTCATTCAACAGCGTCGTGGAGAGGAGTGAATGATCGAACAAAACGTGATCCGGGTCTGCCTGGTGACAGTATTGGTTTGTCTGTTGGTTGGCGTGCATCGGTCTCTGCTTGTTCGAGAGTGGAAACGGCTGCGGAAAAGATGGCGGGCGAAACGGAAACCAGCACAGAGGGGCAAAAAGGCGAACCCATTTGCAGGATTGACGCGCCAGCCCATCTGTGAGCGGTGTGTTACAGAAGCAGAGATGCAAGACAAGGAAACGAAGAAGGAACCACCCGCAAAGATCGAGCACGAGCGCGGGCGCCAAGTGGGGGTAGATACGAGCAACCACTTCTGCCCCGGGGAGGAATGCAAGTATCACGGCTGGGTGGACAAAGGGAACATCATCTCCAATGGGCACCCAAGCGGCGGCCGATGGCGACAACTGAAGTGTGTCGTGTGCGGTAAGCACTTTCAGGAGACGTTGGGGACCGTGTTCTACGGAAGCCGTGTACCTGCACAGGACATCATGCGTGCCATAGTGACCTTGTGCGAGGGAGTGAGCCCACGCAAGGTGGCTCGGATCTTTGAGGTAGACAAGGACACGATATTCGGCTGGTTGGTTGAAGCCGCCTCACACAGCGAAGCGGTGATCGGATATATGATGCACAATCTGCATCTGATTCAGGTACAAATGGACGAGTTGTATGCCTTGCTGAACGGGATGAGATGTGAAGATGAGGGACGATCTTGTTGTTGGGTTTGGGTAGCCACGGACCCACTCAGCAAGTTGTTGTTAGCCACCGAAGTGGGAGATCGAAATCTGGATATGGCCCAGCAGTTGGTGCACGCGGTGGTCGGCGTACTGGCTCCAGGCATCGTGCCGTTGTTCTTGGCCGACCAGTTAGCGGCGTATGGCAAAGCGTTACTCACCCACTTTGGCTGCTGGGTGGAGAGGGTGAGTGAAAAGAGTGGACGCATTCCGCATCGTGATGGGACACTACTGTTTATCCGTGTCCTTCTTAAAAGCTATACACACTTCAAAGAGGTGAACCATGCATCGAACCAAACACGCGATTCTCTTCTTGCTGGCTTGCTCGATCATCGGGCTTGCCGCATGCCGGCCCGCCGAACCCCAGCCAACGGGCGCAGTGCCGGCCGGTGATCCCATCGTCGTGACCGACGCCGCCGGGCGCACCGTGGAGTTGGCGGCGATTCCCCGGCGCATCATCGTCATGGGGCGAGGACCGTACATGGCCCTGCATCTGCTGTATATGTTCCCCGAGGGCCCTGAGCGGCTGGTCGCCTGGGAAAAGAAGGGCATGTCCAGCAACGAGTTCCTGTCCATCATCGATCCCGCCTTTGACGACAAACCGACTCTGGAAAGCGGCCCCGGTCCCGAGCAGATCGCCGCGCTGGAGCCCGACCTGGTCATCATGAAGAGCGTGACCGTCGAGCAGATGAGCGAATCCCTGGGAGAGGTGGGCATTCCGGTGGTCTACGTCGATCTGGAGACGCCAGAGCAATTTTACCAGGACGTCACCAACCTGGGCATCCTTTTGGGCAATGAGACGCGCGCCGAGGAGATCATCACTTTCTACACATCCCGCATCGAGCGCATCCAGCAGGCCATTGTCGACGTCGGTGAGGAGGAGAAACCGTGCGTACTGGTGCTGGAATACAGCGACCGGGGCAGCGAGGTCGCTGTGCAGGTGCCCGCCCAATCGTGGATGCAGACAATCCAGGCCCAGACTGCCGGCGGTAGCCCAGTCTGGCTGGAGGCTGCCGAGATGACCGACGGTTGGACCGTGGTCAATTTCGAACAGATCGCCGTGTGGGACCCGGACAAGATATTCATCGTCGTGTGGTATACCCTCGATCCTGTGGAGGTCATCGCGTCTCTCAAGGCTGATTCCCAATGGAGCAAGCTGCAGGCGGTGCAGAATGACCAGGTGTACGCTTTCCCGTCCGACATCTATAGCTGGGATACACCGGAGCCGCGTTGGATCCTGGGGATGACCTGGCTGGCGACCCGCATCTATCCCGACCGTTTCGCCGACGTCGACGTGACCGAGGAGATGGTCCAGTTCTTTGGCCAGATGTACGGGTTGGATCGAGAGACTGTCGACGCTTACATCCTGCCCAGGACGCGCCTGGATGTCCACTAGCCGCTCACTCGCACCGCGAACTTCGCCCCGCTGGCTGTGGTGGATCGGGGCGGTGGTGTTGATCGGTTCGGCGCTCTCTCTGTTGACAGGCCGCTATCCAAGCCCCTACTTCACCCTGCCCGCCACGCTGGCGAGCGACGAGCTGGCCCGAAACGTGGTGCTGAACCTGCGCCTGCCGCGCGTCCTGGCGGCCGTGATGCTGGGTGCGACCCTGGCTGCCTCGGGAACGGTCTTTCAGATGATCTTTCGCAACCCGCTGGTCGATTCGGGGTTCCTGGGCGTTTCCCAAGGGGCTGCCTTTGGTGCGTCGTTGGCCATCGTGGTCCTGGGAGGGACGGCCCTGATGGTGCAGATCTGCGCGGCGGCATTCGCCTTTCTTGGGCTGGCGGCCAGCTATTACCTAGCGCGTCGGATCAAGTACGGCGACTGGGTGCTGCGCCTGGTGCTGGGTGGGATCGCCGTCTCGGCCCTGTACGCCTCGGGGACGGGTGTGCTCAAGTACCTGGCCGATCCCCTGCGCCAGCTTCCGGATATCACCTTCTGGATGCTGGGAGGATTGTGGGGGATCACCTGGCCCGACGTCGTGCACATCCTGCCCGTGATTATACCAAGCCTGGTCATTGTACTGCTGATGCGCTGGCGGCTCAACTTGCTCTCGATGCGCGACGAGACGGCCTTTTCGCTGGGGTCTGCTCCAGGCAGAGAGCGGTTGGTGCTGTTGGTCGTCGCCGTCGCTTCGACGGCGGCGGTGGTCGCCAAGGCCGGGCAGGTGGCCTGGGTCGGCCTGATCGTGCCGCACATCGCGCGCCGCCTCGTCGGCTCTGATGCGCAGCGGGCGCTACCGGGGGCGATGATGCTGGGCGGTCTGTTTTCCCTCCTGTGCGACGACGTATCTCGCACGCTACTCTCCGGCGAGATACCGCTGGGCATCCTGACCTCGTTCGTGGGCGCGGCATTGTTCCTCGGCATGCTGACCCGGCAGAGTTTGCAGGTGAGACGATGAGCCAGTCACGTCCCGTTCTATCGCTCGACGGCCTGGTATTCAGGTACGGGGAAACGGCGCCGGACGTCCTGGTGGACGTCTCGCTGGAGATCGCCGATCGGGCCGTGACGGCCATCCTGGGACCGAACGGCTCCGGCAAGACGACGCTTCTGCATCTGCTGCTGGGATTGCTCTCGCCTCAAGCGGGCCGCATCCTGCTGGAGGGCAGGCCCTACGGCGGCTATTCGCGGCGTGAGATGAGCTGCCTGGTGGGGCTGGTGCCCCAGAGCGAGCGGGTGACGTTCGATCTCAGCGTGTTCGAGTACGTGCTGCTGGGACGCGCGCCGCACTTGGGCTTGCTGGAGTTGCCCAAATCCCAGGATCGGCAGGCAGCCCTGCGGGCTTTGGAGACCATCGGCCTGAGCGCTCTGTGCGAGCGCCCTGTGCCTTCACTCAGCGGTGGCGAGCGGCAACTGGCGACCATCGCCCGCTCGCTGGCCCAGGAGCCGCACATCCTGCTGCTGGACGAACCGACGTCGCACCTGGATCTCAAGAACACGCGCCGCATTTTGCAGACCTTGCGGCAGTTGGGAGATCGTGGCCAGGCCATCGTCTTTACCACGCACGACCCCAACGCAGCGGCGGCGATAGCCGACCACATCGTACTGCTGCGAGGCGGGCGCGTGTTGGCCGCAGGATCGACTCATACGGTGCTCACACCCGAGTATCTGACCCGCACATACGACGTCGAGGTGAACGTGGTACAAGTTGGGGGCCGGCCCGTGGTCGTGCCCCATTGATTCGGAGGTTGACATGGAGAAGGTTACAGATTGGATCCAGCTCTGGCGAGAACTGGCCGAGATGCAGTCCCGTAATTGGCACAAGCGCGACGAATCGAAAGATCACTGGCGTGAACGTGCCCATCACTTTGATGCCTGTGTCAAACGCCGCTGGGCCAAGCCCGATTCGACCCGCGATTTCGTCATCGTGCAGCTCGAGGCGCATCCCGGAGCGACCGTGCTCGACATCGGCGCGGGAACCGGGGCATGGGCGGTCTTGCTGGCCAAGTATGCATGTCGGATCACCGCCGTCGAGCCTTCTCCCGCGATGATCCACGTCATGCGCGAAAACCTGGAGGCCGAGGGGCTGGATAACATAGAGATCGTCCAGGAGAGATGGCCGGAGGCTTTGGTGGGCCCGCACGATTTCTCCATCTGCTCTCACGCGATGTATGGCAGCCCCGATTTCCTAGGGTTTATCGGGCGTATGATGGATGTGACGAAGCAAACGTGCTTTCTAGTGTTACGCGCTCCTACACTCGATGGTGTGATGGCCGAGGCGGCCCAACGCATCTTGGGCTACCCGTACGACAGCCCCAACTTTCATGTGGCCTACAATGCCTTGCTACAGATGGGCATCTTTCCCAACGTACAGGTAGAGGACACCGGCCTGTGGGAACCCTGGGTGAGCGAGAGTATCGAGGATGCCCTCAGTGATGTGAAACGCCGGTTTGGGCTGGTGGACAATAGCGAGCACGACCGGTTTCTGGAGGATCTCTTGCGTCGAAGGCTGAACTACCGGGACGGTCAGTATGTGTGGCCGCCGGGAGTTCGCTCTATGTTGGTCTATTGGGATGTGAGCGGTTAAGAGGGAGATAAATAGCCAACACAAACCTTGGTCAATCGACGGTCACGAGAAAGGGGCCCGGAGTCAGTCTCCGGGCCCGTTTTATTCCACCTGCTAATTCGACCCCCGTCGTCCCCGTTCCCGCGATAACCCATCCCTGTGTGCTTTGCGCAGGGATGGGTCTTTTTCTGCCGGGCGTAGCCAGTTGCCTGCTCGTGTTAGCGGAGTATAATTCTGTACATGAAAAAGCTGCTCTTGGTCACACTGCTCTCGTTTGTCATTTTGGCTTGCACGGCGTCACTGCCGCAACTGCCGACACGAACCGCGCCCCAGCTATCCGACGTCGTGTGGGACGATAGGACGCTCTTCCGCGAAGGGTTGATCAGGGCAGAACGGGTGATGCTCGACGGTATGCCAGGTGCAAGTGTGTATCATCTCGACTTTGAGGTTGCCGACGATTTTTCCACCCTGGAAGGTCATGAAGAGGTGCTTTACACCAATCGGGAAGAGCGGCCGCTCGACGAGCTATACTTTCGCCTGTTTCCAAACACAGCCGGCGGCAGGGTAACCGTATCGGTGGTGACAGCGGATGGACAGGAGGTAGAGCCGGTTTACGAGTTTGCCGACAGTGCCATACGTGTTCCACTGCCGGCAGCTTTACAGCCCGGCGCACGGGTTGTGATCAGAATGGTTTTTGAGGTCGAGGTGCCCCAGGAAATGGGAGGCAACTATGGCTCGTTCGGTTACTTGGACCACGTGCTGGTGCTGGACGAGTTCTATCCGGTGATCCCGGTCTATGATGACGAAGGGTGGAACGTGGAGGTGCCACCTCCAAATGCGGACATGCCGTACTATGACGCCAGTTTTTACCTGGTGCGCGTGACCGCGCCCGCCGAGTTGACGCTCGTCGCCTCGGGCGTCGAGGTGGGTCGCGAGTACGAGGAAGAGACACAGGTGGTGACCTTTGCAGCCGGCCCGGCGCGCGGGTTCTACCTCCGTAGTCGATCTCCACCCGGCCGCCGTAGTGCGTGTTGACCGCGCTCACCCGCCGGTACGGGTAGCATCCGCCGGGCTTGTTGTACAGCGTCACGTGCTCGAACGTCTCCGCCGGAAGCGCGGTTCCACCCCGCCCGATCTCCTGGATGCTGGCCATCTGCCACACTTCGTAGGTCTTGTTGCACACACTCCACGTCTTTTTGCCGGTGTCGATGGCGTACTTGCGGATCGTCTGGCCGTTGTCGACCACGTCGAACCGGACGACGTGCATATAGTCGTTTCTGTCGGGATCGTTCGACTTGAACACCGACTGGACCTTTGAGAGATACCCAGCGCCATTGTAGTTGTATTGCACAGACGCCGGGGCGCTGCGCGAGGTGTGGATGTACGTGTCGGGATAGATCGTCTTCTCCCGATAGGTGAACGCCTTCGACCAGCTTGGATCTGCTCATTCTAGGCTTTTTTCAGGAGAGTCATAAAAACTCGTCGAAATCTGGAATAAAACTTTCCAAGCGGCCAGTATCCTGAAAGTAGAAACTACTTTCAGGAGGTGTTCAATGGCCCGCTTGTTCGAAGGAGAAAAGGATCAAAATGAGGCTCGTATTCAACGTTTACTACGGCGGCACGATTTTGGTCTGCGCGAGGTCGAGATCGCACAGGAACTCGGTTGGGGACGGCGTAGGTTGAACAACTATTTGCACAATCTCAGAAGTAGAGGGCGCGTCTATAAGGATGGGCGTTGTTGGCTCTTGGATGAATAGTTCGGGCTGGCACAAAAACGGGAATAATTTTCCAACTGGTGAGTATAATAGAGGTAGGAATGCTATCACGCCATTGTGCGTACTTGTGGGGGAAGAGAGATGCCAAAAACGGATGGAGAAACGAAACAGAAGCGAATAGAATTGGTCTACCGATTGCTAGAGCGCCATCCCAATGGCCTAACCGAGCAAGAGATAGCAGGCATGCTCAATTTTGGGCGACGGGCGGTCAACAACTATTTGCACGACTTATTCGCTTTGGGCAAAGTAGACAAAGACGGACGCGTATGGTATGCCTTGTCCTATCACGTCGACCGTTTGCGCCGCATAGAACTCTCGCCCGAGGAGGCTATGACGCTTTACCTGGCAACGCGCCTTCTGGTCAAGCAACACGATAAACGCAACGAGTCGGCAGAGACTGCGTTGAACAAGCTGGCCGAGGCGTTGACCGGCGATCTGAAAGTCGGCCACGAAATTTATCAAGCAACACTAGAGTTGGCCCAGCGCCCCGGCGATGTTGGATACAGCCGTGTCTTTCGCACAATGATGCAGGGATACCTCTACCGGCGCAAAGTGGCGATTACTTATCGGCCCCTCAAGGGAAAGCCTTTCGAAACAGAGTTTTCTCCCTACTTGTTGGAACCATCGGCCATTGGCTATGCTACCTATGCTATCGGCTACAGTAGCATCGTAGACGATTTGCGGACGTACAAACTACAGCGAATTCAAAAGGCCGTCCTGACTAGAGAGGAATACACCGTGCCGCCGGATTTCCCGGGACTGGACTATTTGCGTAGCGCCTGGTCTATCATATCGGGTGAGGAGTTGGTAGCGGTCAAGTTGCGCTTTAGCCCTCGCGTGACAGAGCGGGTGCGAGAGTCACGCTGGCACCCTTCACAGATGATCGAGGACGATCCTGATAACCCTGCTGGCTGTGTCTGGACGGCACAGATTGCAGATGTGAAGGATTTTGTTCCCTGGTTGAGGAGTTGGGGATCTGATGTAGAGGTGCTAAAGCCTGACGGGCTGCGGGAAGAGTTGATGGGGGAAGCTCAATGCTTGGCAAAAGTATATGGAGTTGTAGAAAATCACCCCGATCTTGCTGTTGGCCGCCTACTACGCTGTTGGGGCAAAACCGCACGTGACGACGATGCGGTTTTTCATCCTGCTCTTTTCCATATGCTCGATGTGGGGTACACAGCACGCGTCTTACTCTCCGACCTGGCTTCACCGCGCTGGCGGCGCATGTTGGCTCGTGCCTTGGGCGTGGATGCCACCACTCTTGCTGATTGGTTGCCCTATATCGTTGCTATGCACGACATTGGCAAGCTCACCGCTGCCTTTCAAAGCCAGAACCCTGTACAGTATGCGCGTCTCAAGGCTGAAGATTTTCCTTTTGATAATTGGCAAGCCGATCTATCATTGCACCATACTGTTTTTGGACAGGCTTGTATTCAGCATGAGAAAATACTGTCGCCGTCATCTGATACGTGGGGGGACCTCTGGCAGAATATGGTTGGTGGGCATCACGGCGTGTTTGGTTCACGTCGGACGATCAAAACTGCGCAGGCCCGCCTAGAGGAATACGAACCACCATTCTGGAAAGATCTTCGTATTCTAGCCAGCCAGCTTTTGCGCCAATGCCTGCTCACCGGTTCTATACCGAAAGGCGCGCCACCTAACCTCGCCATTGCTACCATCGCCCTGACAGGTTTTGCCATTCTGTGTGACTGGTTGGGGTCTGATGAAAAGGCCTTCCAGCCCGCTGCCAATTTTAGCTTGTCAACTTATTGTAGTGTAAGCGCCAACCGTGCTCGCCGTGCCTCCAAAGCCGCCGGCTTCTTCCAGGTTACCCGCAGCACGATTTTCCCCTCGTTCAGTGACCTTTTTCCCGATAAAAGGCCACCACGTCCTCTACAATCTGCCGTGGACGACATACCCCAAGCCGTACTTAACGGTCCAGCCCTTGTCATCATCGAAGCGCCCACCGGTGAGGGCAAAACAGAGGCTGCATTAGCCATCGCGCACCGACTGGCCCAGATCAGCGGTATGGACGCTCTCTATTATGCCCTGCCGACCACCGCTACCAGCAACCAGATGTTCAAGCGCGTGCGTGAGCATCTTGACGCTCGCCTGCACCTGCCTGGCGATGTGCAACTCATTCACGGTCAGGCGCATTTGCAGGGGGATGATCTGGAGGCGACGCCTCTGAAAAACGGAAAGGGTGCCAACTCTGATATGGTTGCTTGGTTCGCTTCCAAAAAACGCGCCTTGCTTGCGCCTTTTGGTGTAGGTACTGTGGACCAAGTCGAACTGGCCGCCCTCAACGTCAAGCACGTCGCCCTGCGCCTCGTCGGGTTGGCGGGCAAAGTGGTCATCTTTGACGAAGTTCACGCTTACGATACTTATATGACCACCATCGTCGCTCGGCTGCTGGAATGGCTTGCGGCCCTCGATACCTCTGTCATTATTCTCTCGGCGACCTTGCCTCAAGCGCAGCGCGCTGCCCTGGCTGATGCCTACGGTGCGAGCCTGCCGACGGACAATGCATCAACTGAAGCCTACCCAAGCCTGTGGGTGTTGCCCCGTGATGGTGAGCCTTACCAGGCTGCACCGGATGCCTATCAACCCGAGCGGCCTTTGACTATACAATATTTGCACTTGGCGGACGATGCACCGGAGGTCAAAGCCCGATGGCTGTTGGGTAAGGTGCACGATGGTGGGTGCGCTTGCTGGATTACCAACACGGTGGCCCGCGCCCAGGATATCTATGACATCCTACAGCACGTGCCGGAAACTCAGGATATCGACCTAAGCCTATTGCACGCTCGCTTCCCTCTTGAAGAACGTGAAGATCGGGAGAGACAGCTTGCCGCAAAATATGGTCCGCCGTCAGGTGATGGTCGCCACGATTTCCGTCCCTCGCGCGGCATTGTCATCGGCACGCAGGTTCTGGAGCAAAGCCTTGACTTGGATTTTGACGTGATGGTAAGCGATTTGGCTCCCATTGACCTGCTCCTGCAGCGTGCCGGGCGGCTGCATCGCCATGTACGTCAACGTCCCTCTGCTCACGCCGACGGGCCGGTGTTGTGGATCAATGCACCCAAGCGGGATAATGGTGATCTGAACTTGAGCGTAGACACCGCTATCTATGCTGAATACTTTTTGCGACAGACCTGGAACACCCTGCAAAGCTGTGAAAACGGTGTATTGCGTCTCCCCCACGATTGCCGTCCGCTCGTAGAAGCTGTTTACAACCCCCTAGCTCCGGCAATTCACGATGCCCTAGCGACAGCCTGGACCAACTTGCAGCGAAAACAAGCCGATGCCATAAAAAAGGCCAATGAGAGGCTGATACCCGAGCCGGCGGCGGGTAGAGCTTTTTGTCGTCGTATCGCTCGCCTTACCTTCGATGAGGATGAAACCGGTGCGACTTGGGTCGTTGCCCAGACGCGCCTGGGACGGGAAAGCGTCACCCTGGTTCTTCTGGAAAGGTTGGACGATGCCACCGTGCGCCTCTATCCTGGTGATGAAACAGTGACCTTGAACCGCGCTATCACACCCGCGATGCAACGACGTTTGCTGCGCCGCCATCTGCGCGTCAGCCGCCCTGAGATCGTAAAAGCCATCAAACTACAAGGTGATCTGTCGACGCTCTTTCCCCGCTCCTCAAGGCTCAAAGGTTACTATCCCATATGGCTAGAAAACGGGCAAGCGACCTTCAAGTCTGGTGGCAAAGGTGAAATTGTGGTCACGCTGGATCGTGACCTGGGATTGGTTATCAAGCCACGGCCAGCCAAGGGCAGTTAGTTTTTTCGATGTTTCGATACGCAAGAAAGGAGGCACGGCGGAAAGGAAGTAGGCTCTGGACAAATGTAGAATGTCAGGTACACGGAGGTAAGCATGAAACCAATTTTCAATCTATGGACCGAACCCTGGATCACGGTTGAACGACGCGATGGTGCTCGCGTGCATCTGAGCATAGAACAAACATTGCTCGACGCACACGATCTGCTGGCCCTCTACGAGCCCTCACCTCTCGTCGTCGTTGGCATTCACCGCCTGCTCACTGCCATCTTGCAGGATGCATTCAACCCGCAGAACGAAGACGACCTGGCCGACTTGTGGGCTGCCGGTGCTGGACGCTTCCCGGAACAGGCTGTCCGCGGTTTTGGCGCGCAGTACGCTCATCGGTTCGATCTATTCTCGGAAGACGTGCCCTTTCTGCAAAGCGCGGATTTGCCGTTGCAACCGGAAAAGAGGGACAAACGTTGGGAAATCGCCATTCTGTTCTTTGAACTCCCCACCAGCACTTTTGTGGCACACTATCGGCATGGCATTTCCAGCGATCACGTCTTTTGCCCGATCTGCGCCGCGCGCGGGCTGCTGACCATACCGCCCTTTGCCACCTCTGGCGGCGCGGGCATCAAGCCCTCTATCAACGGCGTGCCCCCTATCTACATTCTGCCCGGCGGTGCGACGCTCTTTGAACGATTGTGGGCCTCCCTGATGCTGCCGGAATTCCAGCCTTCAGCGGCCTCCACCACGGAAGACGCTGTCTGGTGGCGGCACGCACCCGTGGTAGGGTACAAGGACGAGGTACACGAGGTCAGCTATTTGCATAGCCTGACCTTTCCCGCGCGGCGCGTGCGCCTGCACCCGGAGCGAATAGATACACCGTGCACTCGCTGTGGAGCAGCGAGCGACTGGGGCGTGCGCACGATGGTCTACCAGATGGGCGAAAGCCGCCCCAAAGACGCGCCCTTTTGGCAGGATCCCTTTGCTGCCTATCGCGTGCGCGGTGACGCCCCCACGCCCATTCGTCCACAGGAAGGCAAAGCCCTGTGGCGCGAGTTTGCGACCCTGTTCTTGCCAATGACTAGAGAAGAAGGGCAAAAAGAACACACCCTTCCCCCAAGCGTGCTCTACCAGCGGGGCGCACTGGCCGACGAAGGCATCGGCCCGGATTATGGCTTGTTCCCGGTGCGTTGTGTAGGCCTGCGCACCGAGAAGGCCAAGATATTCGAGTGGCTGGATGCAGGCTTTGACGTGCCCGCGTCGCTGCTCCACGACATCAACGGCAGTGACGAGGTCCGGCGGGGTATCGACCTGGCCAGCGAGTGCGCCCGCTCCATCACCAGGACGTTTCGCCAGAGCTTTGGTCGGGCAGGGACCGAACATCACGCAAACGTCAAGAACCGCATGGTGGATGCCTATTGGTCCGCGTTGGCCGGCCCTTTCCGTACCTTTGTCAATGGTGCCGCCGCGCGCGAAACTCGCAAAGCGGCCCGTGTGGAGTGGATAGAGCGCGCTGTTGCTGAAGGCAAAACCGCCTTCAGCGCCGCCGCCGAATCGGTCGGCGATAGCGCTATTGCTCTGCGCCAACGGGCAGAGGGGCTGGACCTTTGTCGTAAGTTCTTGAACATCATACGGAAAAAAGCCCTAGGGGACCAGAATGAGTGAATCACTTGTACCATCCAGTCTTGGAAAAGGAGTACATTATGACTCAAGTCACACTGAATTCACAAATCGTCGAATTTGCCGAAAGCTTGTCCAAACTCGACGCGGGTGAAAAGGCCCGCCTGAAGCGCAATGCCGGTCGCACTCTGGCCCAATCGCGCCGCGTGATGGGGCTCTTTTTCAGCAAACTGTTGCCCTATGGCGTGCCCGGCTACCAGGAGGAAGTGTATTTCCTCGTCGCCACGCTTTACCCTCTGGCAGATAACGGCGGTACGGGTAGTCTGGGCGCATCTCTGCGCCGGGCCAAGGATCACGATAGTCTCGACCGCCGCGTCGAAATCCTGCTGGACGCCGACGATGCGCACCTGCCCTTCCGCTTGCGCCAGGCTGTGCGCTTTCTCTATAGCAAACGCCAGCCCGTCAATTGGCCATTGCTCTTGCGTCACTTGCTCGCCTGGAACAGTGAAAAACGCTGGGTTCAGGAACAATGGGCTCGCGACTATTTTGTCGGGCCAAAAGATGAGCAGAACAACTCGTAAACCCGTTTCAAAGATCATACTAACAAGGAGACGAAAACCATGTTGATCCAGATTCATATTCTACAGAACTATGCTCCATCCAACCTGAACCGGGACGATACCGGTTCACCCAAGACGACGTACTTTGGCGGCGTACAGCGCGGGCGCATCTCCAGCCAGTGCCTCAAGCGCAGTATCCGGCTTTCGGAGACCTTTAAGGATGCTTTCGAGGAAAACGGTCTGCTCGCCAGACGCACCAAACGCCTGCCCGACCTCGTCGAGACCGCGCTCAACGAAATGCAAATAGATGCAGAGACCGTCGCCGCCATCGTGCAGCGCGTGCCCGAAATCGGCGCCGAGTCTGGCCGCGGCGCGGGCAAGGCGAAAGAAGGCGAACCACTCAGGACTCGCCAACTCATCTTTGTTGGACAGAACGAAGTCAAGCCGATGGCGGAAAAGTTGCTTGCGCTGTATCAAGAACGAGGCGCAAAAGCCTGGGAAAAACTGGGAATTCCAGGCATCACGAACGCCTTGGGCAAAAGCGCCCCCCGGTCGGTAGACGTGGCGATGTTCGGGCGGATGACCACCTCGGCCGCTTTTGAGGATGTGCAGGCCGCCGTACAGGTGGCGCATGCACTCTCTGTCAACGCGGTGGAGCAGGAATTTGACTATTTTACCGCCGTGGACGACCTTCAGCCGGACGAAGAAGCGGGCGCGGAGATGATCGGCGACGTGGAATATAACAGCTCCACCTACTACAAATACATCAACATCCATTGGGAAGGCCTGGTCAAAAACTTGGGGGGCGACCAAGACGTCGCCCGTAAGGCCGTGTCGGCCTTGCTCGAGGCGGCCGCCACCGCGCAGCCTTCTGGCAAGCAAAACACCTTTGCCGCCCACAACCTGCCCGATCTCGTCCTGGTAGAGGTGCGGGAGAAAAACTTGCCCGTCAGCTACGCCAACGCCTTTATCGAACCGGCCCGCCAGGATTTCAAACGTACGCTGATGGATGATGCCGTCGCCAAGTTGAGTGACTATATCGCTCGCACTGGCGCAACCTATGACCTGGCTGCCATAGACCGGCGCGCGTTGATCGCTGTGCGGGACTATACCTTGCCGGAGGCCGAGACGACTCCCTCCCTCTCCAAATTGCAAGAGTGGCTGGCAGCGCAGTTGCCGGAGGCGTGAGATGGCAGCCAATACGCTTTTTTTACGCTTGGAAGGCCCTCTACAATCCTGGGGGGAGCGCGCCCGGTGGAGCGTGCGTGACACCGCGCCTGAACCGACCAAATCTGGCATCGTGGGGTTGTTAGGCTGCGCGTTGGGTATCAACGATGACGCCAGTTTGCGTGAACTCTCTGAGCATTTGCGTATGGGCGTGCGTTGCGACAGTCCTGGCACGTTTCTGGTGGACTATCACACCGTGGGTGGCGGCTACGACGAGTCAGTCCTGCTCACCGCCCAGGGTAAACTTAAATACAGTAGTGGTCGTCCGCACACTGAGCAAACCTGGCGGCATTACCTGTGCGATGCTGCCTTTCTGGTTGCCCTGCAAGGCTCACCGGACCTTATCACACGGTTAGCAAAAGCCATACAAGCTCCCCACTGGCCCATCTACCTGGGACGTAAATCATGTGTCCCCACACGCCCACCGTTCGACGGGACGGGCGTGTTTGCAGATCTGCAGAGTGCCCTGGAAAAGTGGAAGCCAATCAAAGAAGCCGTGCGTGCCGTGCTAGAATGTGCTTCCACCGCCGACGGCGCAACTCGCCGCCGCGACGAACTCACCTCGCGCACACTGCGCACTTTTGCACCGCGCTACACACGCGACGTGTGGCTTCTGTCCACGCACATAGGAGGTGCCCCATGTACCTCTCCCGACTGATCCTCAACCCACGAAATCGCCGCGTGCAGCGAGAGATCGCCAAGCCATATCAGATGCACAGGTCTTTGATGCGCAGTTTCCCCGATACCATAGACCGCGAGCGAGACCGCGTCTTGTTTCGCGTCGATACCGACTCACGCACCGGTGTGTCCACCATCTTGCTCCAATCTACCCTTGAGCCTGGATGGGGCTGGATCGAGGATAAGGGCGCCCGCGGCTACCTGCTCCAACCGCCAGAGGCTAAATCCTTCGATCTGCGTCTTACGCCAAGGCAAGTGCTCGCCTTTTGCCTGCTCGCCAATCCCACCGTCAAGCGCCGGTTTGAGGATGGCGCGCATAAGCGGGTTGGTCTCTATCGAGAAGAAGAACAGATCGCATGGCTGAAGCGCAAGGGGGAGCAAGGCGGCTTTCACGTGCTCTCTGTCCGCATTAGCGGTAGGGATACCATCCATAGCACGATCCACCGCGATGACGCGACTCACAAGCTTAAACTGCTGGCTGTTCAGTTTGATGGTCTGCTTCAGGTGGTCGATCCAGATCGGCTGCGAGAGACGGTCAAACGTGGTATTGGTAGCGGCAAAGGATTGGGCTTTGGCCTGCTCTCCCTGGCCCGCCCATCGACGTAAATCCGTACACACAAATTCATCTATTCGCTGACTCGCTGATTCGTGCAGACCCGGGTTTGCACCTTAACAACTCAATATGGAGGTTGTAAGATGCGTGACCTACACGAGTTACCCAAACTGCGCGATAGTTTATCCTATCTCTACCTGGAACACTGTCGTATCGAGCAAAAGCACAAGGCTGTCGAGTTCGTAGATCAAGAAGGCCGGGCGATGATTCCTGCGGCGGCACTGTCGGTGCTGATGTTGGGCCCCGGCACGTCCGTCACTCACGCCGCTATAAAGTCCCTGGCCGATAACGGCTGCCTGGTCGTCTGGGTCGGAGAGGACGGCACCCGCTGCTACGCCCAGGGCGGCGGCGAGACCCGCCGCGCCTATCACCTGCTCCAACAGGCTGAGCTGGTCGGTGATCCTGAAAAGCGCCTCCAAGTGGTCAAACGCATGTACCAGCGCCGCTTTGGCGATAAACTGGCCCCGGGCCTGAGCCTGGAGCAGGTGCGGGGCCTGGAGGGCCAGCGCGTGCGCCAGGCCTATGCCCGCGCCGGTGCCGAATACGGCGTGCCGTGGCACGGCCGGCGTTACGATCGCAGCAACTGGAACAGCGGCGATCCGATCAACCGTGCTCTCTCAGCGGCTAATGCCCTACTCAATGGGCTATGCCACGCTGGCATCGTCTCCGGTGGTTATTCGCCTGCATTGGGCTTTATCCACACCGGCAAGCAGCTCTCCTTTGTCTATGACATCGCCGACCTGTACAAAGCCGAGATCACCATCCCGCTGGCCTTTCGCACCGTGGCCGAGTCGACCGACAAGCTGCATAGCCGCGTTCGACTGGGCTGCCGGGAGGCGTTCAAGGAGCATCGCCTGCTCAAGCGCATCCTGCCGGATATCGACAACTTGCTGGATCTTTCGGCGGAGGTGCTCCTGGCCGGGCAAGAGGCCGACAGCGATCCGGCTCGCCCTGAACCCCTATGGACGCCGCCGGATCGCGTGGCCTGGGAGGTCGACCTTGCTGACGATGCGGAAGAGCAAGACGAGGCGCGCCGGCGACGTCGTCAGCGCGCCAGAGATGGGCTAAGCAATGACTGGATGGTATATCCACGTGCGCCCGGCGTGTGGCACGTCGTCACTCGACCCAATAGCCCGGGTTACACCATCCGCCAGATCGGGGGGGGGTGGCAGTGTGATTGCCCCGATTTTGCCAGAAACGGGTTGGGGATGTGCAAACATACGGCAGCGGTCGAACTGATACAGGGAAACGAGAATTCGAGCGAGGTGTGTGATGGTGGTGATGATTCTTGAAAAAGTGACGACGTCGCTACGGGGTGAGCTGACTCGTTGGTTGATCGAACCTCATCCCGGTGTTTTCATGGGTCACGTCAATGCCATGGTGCGCGACCGGCTGTGGGACAAGTGCTGCGAGGCCAGGCGGACCGGCGGTGTTATCCAGGCATGGTCGACCAACACCGAGCAGCGGTTTCAGATCCGCATGGCCGGCGAAACCAAGCGAGACGTGGTGGAGTTAGAAGGATTACAGTTGATCCGGGTGCCTTTTGCAGGGAACGGCGAGTGACCCAATGCAAGCCAAATTGAGTTCGAAGCGAAAAATCACAAGGAGGATTTTTAGTATTGTCCCCACACACGTGGGGGTGAACCGTTGTGGGCGTTGCTTCATCCCGAGTTCGTCACCGATGCACAGATGCACGAGGCAGCTTGCCATTATGCGGAGGCAGTCGTACATCTGTGCGGCGATAATCCACGACTCCAAGCCGCCATCGATGCCAAACGCGCCTGGTTGCGCGGAGAGATCTCGGACCATGAGTTGGCCGCCGCCAGGGCCGCCGCCTTGGCCGCCGCCTGGGACGTCGCCGGGGCCGCCGCCTGGGCCGCCGCCTTGGCCGCCGC
>Ga0315550_1000253_pt1 | contig 32376 bp, 32 predicted proteins | sample SalMarSW160190MG_2_FD_203100 | JGI IMG/M metagenome (GOLD analysis project Ga0315550, IMG submission 203100) | Salt marsh sediment microbial communities from the Plum Island Ecosystem LTER, Massachusetts, United States - Salt Marsh Sediment SW1601-90 ...
CCGCCCCCGAGCAAACCGGAAGCGCAATAAGCACAATTGTAGGGACACCCCGTCCCTGTCAGGACAGGAGCGAAAGGGTAATGTCCGTGAAGGCCGAGGATGTAATACGGTTTTTCTTCCCGCTTCCTTCTTATTCTGAACCCGAATGTCTGAAGGAAGAACATCAGTTCCTCGCCGACAGCGCCTTTATACACGCCGTCTGCGCCCGACGTCTCAATGGCATGTCCGCTCCAGAGCGTGGCATATATGCCGCCCAGTACCACCGGAATGCCGCCATAGGTTTCCCGCACGAGTTCGACAACCTTTTGAACTCCGGGGTACCAATATGACATGATCGATGTCACAAGCACAAGATCAGGCCGGCCATGCGCCAGGATCGCCTTTCTGAAAGCCTTCACGCTTATGCCGTATCTTCCGAAATGCCTAGGCACCGCCCCGAGGCATCGGGGCTTTTCGACGACCTCCTTCGGATAGCTTCCGCAGCCGTATTTTCTTGTTATGCCGGCCTCCATGCAGTCGATAAGTGAGAGCTCCACATCATAGCTACTCAGGAATTCGGCCACCCTCAGGAGACCCAGAGGACTGGTCCACATATTGACGGCGGCAAAGTCGTATATCCACGGGTTTATCAGAAGTACTTTCAGTTTCAACGGCTTATTACCTCACAAGGTGCCTTTATCTCCATGTTGCCTGACGGAAAGCCCGTGCCCGCCATTATTACCCTCCTTTTCTTATATAATATATTAGCTTTCGTTTTCCGTTCCCGGGGCGGGAGCATTTCAAACTATAATTTTCTTTCATGTTAGGAGGACTTCTATGAAGATCAGACCCTTACACGACTGGGTAGTTCTGGAGGCCGGGGAAAAAGAGGAAAAATCCCCAGGGGGAATCATCATTCCGGACGTCGCAAAGGAAAAACCCCAGTGGGGTGTCGTCATATCCGCAGGTCCCGGCGCCTACGAGAAGGAAAGAGGGAAGAAAAAGGAAGAGGAGAAGAGGTTCGTTCCTGTCGAAGTGAAGGCGGGCGACAAGGTACTCTACGAGAAATACATGGCGAGGGAGTTCGAACTGGACGGACATAAGATAACGATGGTCCGCGAAGCCTACGTGCTCGGTGTGTTCGGCGCTCGCGATGAAGACAGGACGGCCCTGCAGAAAAAAGGGACTACCGCCGTGGAAAAGCAGAAGAAGGGAACGACCGCACTGGAAAAACCCGCAAAAAAATCGACGGCACTGGAAAAAACCAGGAAATCTGTTTCGAAAAAGAAGACGAAGAAATAGGCTTCCCCGTGAGCAGCCTGTCAGACCTTGTTCCGGGGCCGGGGCATCAAAGGAGAGATAAGTGGATGCTTTTTTTCGTGATCTGACCCCCTGGGTCTATTCCGCGGCTGTCCTTGCAGCGGCCGTTATTGCAGGGCTTATCCTGTACGCCATTTTCTTCAGGTTAATGTCCCGCCTGGCCCGTCGGACCTCGGGCATACTGGACGATTCCATGGTAAAGCACTGCAGGAGGCCCGCTAGAATAGCAGTGCCGCTCCTGGCGCTCTACATCGCCCTTCAGTTTGTCACGATTTCCGGGGAATTCGATAAACCGATCGGAAAAATCGTCGGCGTACTTCTCGTATTCGCTTTCGCCTGGCTTCTCATAAGACTTACTTCCGTTCTCGAGGACTTTGTCCTGAGCAGATACGACATCACGGGCAAGGACAATCTCAGGGCGAGAAAGGTCTACACCCAGTTCCGTATTATCAAGAAGATAATCATCGTTGCGATAGTGGTGATAGCCGTTTCCGCAATTCTCATGAGCTTTGAGAAGTTCCGCCAGCTGGGAACGGGAATACTGGCATCGGCCGGACTCGCCGGGATAATCGTGGGACTGGCGGCCAGGCCCGCACTTTCGAATCTGTTAGCCGGGATACAGATCGCCCTTACCGAACCCATCAGTCTGGATGATGTCGTGATAGTCGAGAATGAGTGGGGGCGGATAGAAGAAATAACGCTGACGTATGTAGTAGTGCGGATTTGGGACCTCCGCCGGCTGATAGTGCCTATAAGTTATTTCCTGGAGAAGCCCTTTCAGAACTGGACAAGGAAGACCGCCGATCTGATAGGATCGGTGTACCTCTACACGGACTACACGGTCCCTGTGGATGAAGTAAGGGAAGAACTTGAGAGCATCCTCAAGAACTCGACATACTGGAAGGGGAATGTATCGGCGCTCCAGGTTGTCGACGCGACGGAAAAGACGATGCAACTCAGGGCCATTATGGACGCAGCGAATTCCTCGGACGCCTGGAGCCTGCGCTGCGAAGTGAGGGAGAAACTCATTGAATTCGTGAGGCGTAACTATCCCGAGGCGCTTCCCGTAATGAGGGCCGATGTCCGGCAGAGGGGAGAAAGCACAGAGAGTCCGGAGACCTAAAGACAATTGATCAATACAAGACTTTCTCCGTGTCTCAGTGTCTCCATAGTGAACCGTAACGTTGCAAAACAGCACGGAAGGGCCGCCGAAAAAAGTCTTGTAATGACGACATGATTCTATTTATCTTTCACATAAATGCAGACCTTACGCTTTGTGACTTTCAGAAAAAGGCTGGCTGGCCCCGCTGCAGGACCGTAAGGTGTCGCTACAAGACATTTTTCGGCGTCCCTTCCGTGCTTTCCAGGTATTCTTTTGCGACCGTAAGGTAAATTTTATTTGCATTCTATACACAGGATCTATCTTCCAAAAAACCAGGGACAAGCTGTTTCCTCCAAAACATAATATAATGTGATTATGAGAGTCCAGGTAAAGTTCCTGATCGTCCTTCTGGGCGCCTTTGCACTCTTCGAGATGAGAGCGATGAAGAATTCAACGCCGGAGCACGTATACAGGCTCGGCGACGGGAAGGTGATCAGCTTTGAAAGAATGGTCGGAGACCTGAAAAAGGCGCGTATTGTATTCGTCGGTGAATTCCACGATGATGACCTGCACCACAAGTGGGAGTTGGAAGTTATTAAGGCCCTTTACACCGGGGGGATACCTGTCACGGTCGGTTTCGAGATGTTTCAGGCGAGGAGCCAGAAAGACCTTGATCAGTGGGTGGACGGGAAATTGCCCCCAGGGCAATTCATTCAGGTCTATGACAGGAACTGGGATATGCCATGGCCGCTTTACAGAGACATCTTTTTCTACCTGAGGGACCACAGGATTCCCGCCATTGCACTTAATCTGCCCTGGAGCATCTCCACGAAGGTGGCCACCCTCGGCTTCTCTTCCCTCACGGACAAGGAACTGGCCGAGCTCCCGCCGGGTATCACCTGTTCGGTGGACCAGAAATACATGGACTTCATACGCCGGGCCTATGCCGCGCACGGAATACCCGAGAAGGATTTTGACCATTTCTGTGAAGCACAGATACTCTGGGACAAGACCATGGCATGGCACACCGTCAAATATCTCGAAAAGCATCCAGACAGGACGGTCATCGTTCTTTCCGGGACGGGGCATGCATGGAAAAGCGGCATCCCGCAGCAGGTAAAAGATCTGTCGGAGGGCATCCCTTACCGGGTGATCCTTCCCGATGTCCCGGGCAGTATCGATCCCGAACATATCACGAAATCGGACGCGGATTATATTCTCATGAAGAATTGATCCTGACGCTGCAAAGACCGGAGGAGACATGACTGCTCCTGTTTTGATGAGACGTTTTTCTTTACCGACAGTGCTTTTCTTAATATCAATATTGGTGGCGTGCTCTTCGACTGTAAATCCCGTCAATGTCACCTCTGATGGGGTGGCGATTAAGGGATACGATCCCGTCGCTTATTTCACCGATGGCAGGCCGGTGAGGGGAAAAGAGGAGTTCCAATATGAATGGAAAGGCGCCAAATGGCGGTTTGCGAGTGCAGAGCACCGTGACCTCTTCAAGGCCGGCCCCGACAAGTACGCTCCTCAATACGGAGGGTATTGCGCCTATGCCGTAAGCCAGGGGAAAACGGCGGATATAGACCCGGATGCATGGAACATCGTTAACGGCAGGCTCTATCTGAATCTGAGCAGGGACGTCCAAAAGATTTGGAGCAGGGACATTCCCGGCTATATCAGGAAGGCAGATCTGAACTGGCCGCGTATTCTTGGCCGCAAATAGACCTTGCCTGTTGCTTATAGCCTGTTGCTTTCAGTGATGGTGGGTGTCGGCGGGCCGTTCTATGCTGCAATAAAGGGCATTCTCTTCGCATTCCGCGCACTCCATCTGCACCACCGAGTGCTTGATTCCGATCTGCGATAATCTGTTCTCGACCTCGTGCCTGATACTGTCCGCCGCGCTGATCTTCTGGTCACGTACCTGCACGTGGCCGGAAAAGGCAGGCAGTCCGTGCCCTATAGACCATATATGGACATCATGTACGCATATTACGCCGGGTGTTTCCGAAATCAGGCGGGAGACCTCCTCAGCGTGAAACTCTGCGGGGCTCAATTCAAGGAAGACCCAGAGCGCTTCCTTGATGACCCGGCTTCCACCCCATATTATCACGATCCCCACAAATGCGCCGGCCACCGGATCGGCCAGAGTCCAGCCGGTCAGTTTGATCGTTACGGCTGCCACTATTACTCCCGCGGAGGAAACCGTGTCCCCGAGAACATGCAGCCATGCGCTTTTCAGATTCAGGTCCTTGTGCCCCCTGCCGAGTATCCACGCCATGAGAAGGTTACCCGCCAGGCCGCCCGTGGCGACGATAAGCATGAGTGAAGAATTCACCTCCGGAGGCGACAGAAAGCGTCTGTATGTTTCGACGAAGATGAAGACTGCTATGACTATCAGGGTGGCCCCGTTGATGAGGGCAGCCAGCAGGCCGATCCTCTGGTACCCATACGTTGCCCTGAAATCGGACGGCTTCTTCATGATCATGGCGGCGACAAGACTCAGAACAAGGGCGAAAACGTCGGTAAACATGTGCCCAGCGTCGCTCAGGAGGGAAAGGCTGTTGCTGAGTATCCCCCCTACCACCTCCGCGATGAGAATAACCAGAGTTACGGCCAGACTCCAGACCAGCCTTTTTTCGGCGCTGTGGTTCATTAAGCCTCCCCTGTCGGCCTGTCCGTCCGTTCCCGCGCCATTGTCCTCATCCTCCGTCTCATGCCTCTTTCTTCGTCACCTTCTGATAAAATTCGCACTTCCTGCAGTCTTCATATTTTTCAGCAAACGTGCCCTGGGCCTTCCCGTCGCAGAACGTTCCAGCTACAGCCCAGCAGGTACGGCCGAAATTTGGATAGGCCGGACATTTGAGGGCCGAGTCCTTGTCTCTTCCGCATTTCATATACTCCCAGCATCTTGCCTGCAAAGAATCTTCTTCCTCCTGGAAAGGGAAATAGAGTCCGATTGTCGCCCCCTTGCCCTCCACGCTTTCAGCCTTGATAAAGCCGCCGTGCTCTTCGATTATCTTCCTCGTTATAGAAAGTCCGAGGCCCGTCCCGTGGATCTCCTTTGTGGAAAAGAAGGGCTCGAAGATAAGAGGCAGTTTCTCTTCGGGTATCCCCGGCCCCGTATCCGACACCGTCAGGAAGACGTACGTCACATCGTTGAATTTCTCCCGGCCCACAGAGATCGTCAGCGTGCCGCCCTTCTGCATGACATCCATCGCGTTGGCAACAAGATTGGTGAGCGCCTGCTTCACCTGGTCCTTGTCGATCAGCACCGGGGGGAGATTTTCCGCTATCCTGACATCTACTTCTATCGACTGCTCTCTGCACAGGCCTTCGTATACCTTGACGACCTCGTGGACGGCCTCCTCCAGCGGTCTTCTCTCAAGGTGAAACCTCGCATCCCGCGAAAAAGTCAGGACATCCTTCAATATTCTTTCCAGCCTGTCAACTTCCGTAATGATGACGTCCGCATATTCTTTCTGCTTTTCTCCCTCGACGATCTTGTGCAGCCTGTGTGCAAAACCTCCCACCGCGGTCAGGGGATTTCTTATCTCGTGAGCCACATCCGCCGTGAGCCGGCCCAGGGAGGCGAGCTTTTCCGCCTGAAACAATTTATCCTGAGACTTCTTCAGTTCTGCAACCTTCTTCGCCACCTCTGTTTCCAGTGTCCGCGTCCAGTTATCAGCCGTTTCCCTGGCAACTTCGAGATCCTTCGTCATCAGATTGAAGGTGTCTGCAAGCACACCCATCTCGTCCACCGATTTCAGTGCGACCTTCTGTTCCAGGTCGCCCGTGGCAACTTTCTTCATGCCATCGGACAAAGTAGAGACAGGTTTCAGCACAAACTTTCTGAGAACAAGATAGATGATAAGCGAACTGAACAACATCAGTGAAACCGCATAGGCGCTCATCGCCATGCTTTGTTTCCTTATTCTTTTATCCAGCAGGGAAAGCGAGAAGTCCGTCTCCAGAATGCCGAGGACTTTCTGTCCGCGCGGATGGACATGACAGGCTGCCGTATAACAGGACGGTTCGTTGTATATGGGGTCCACGTAAGTAAGGAGACTCTGCCCTTCCTTCCCGGTGTATGTTACCCACTGTCTGTTGTTCATCAGGGTCGCAGAAGGTCGTTCAGGGTTGCTGTGGCAGCCCGCACAGGCAAATGACGTCCTGTCAACAAGGGTCCCTATCTCCGCCCGCCGCGATGAGTAGAAAACCTTGCCCTTGCTGTCGAAGATGCGTATTCTCCTGATACCTTCTGAAGATGCTATACCTTCTATCGTGTGCTGTATGGGCACCCTGTTGAATGTGAGCATGTTGTAACGTACACTCTTCTTGACGAGGTCGGAGTAAGACGAAGTGTATTCGACCGCGTTGGACATGAGGGTTCTTCTGTTCTGGCTGATAAGCCAGTACCAGGACAACCCGCCCCCGACAAATACGACAAGCCCCATGGCAACAATGAGCTTGCCGGCAAGGGATTTTCTTATGCCGTCCCGAAAGTTGATCATTACATCAAGCCCGATATCCGCTCAACAACTACCTATACCCTATATTAACCGAATTTTCCTCCCAAGGTAATCGCCCCGCCTTCAGCTTGATAGCGAAACGGGAAAGTCCGCCCCTTCCCGCCCAGGTCGGCCTCAAGTTCCGAAGGTGGCCGGAATACAGGCAGGAGGGGGACGGGAAGAAGAATAAACCTCCGGGACAGAAAATGAAATGCCAGCGTCAATCTGAAGCATACTTGTTGACGAAGCACTGAGGTGGCAAAAGCCTCGGAGATCATAACGAGTGAGAATAAGGGATGGGCCTTTGTACCGCTGTCAATTCATGAATAATCGGGTTGGCAGTCCTGGTCCCTCGCCGGCTTGCCGTTCCGTATCTCACTGGGTATCTTCGTAATAGCTCAGAATCCTCTGAAGGCGCTGATGCAGGGAGGGTTGCCGGCCTGAAGCTATCTCCTGACGGAACTCAATCCCGACGAAATAGAATTCTCCTATTCCATTGACATATATAACCCGGCCCTCGACGTGTTCGGTCATCAGGCTTCCGTTACTGATAAAATTAACGGCGATAGACACATCGTGGTCGAGTTCCAAAGGTGCTCTTGAATACAGGCCGATACCCGACATGGATATATCGGCAGTCAAGGTCTTGATCGTCGGCATACCCTCGCCGTCCATCACTTTGAGAACAACAAAAGATATCAGCGGCACCCTCTTATGCCTGCGCCGATTAGTCACAGGTTTCGCTGCCTCCGCTCATCCGGGGGAGATTCCCGACCAAAACGGGATTCATGCATAACCGGTGGTCCGTAATCAAAAGGAATCCCGATTCCACGGAACAGGCGCCCCGCAGGTCCACGAGTCCGGGATAAAGCTGGCACATCCTCCGAATTCCCTCGCTTTCCGTCTCTTCATCCATGAGTTGCAATATAGCGCTGACAGTCCCGGTTGTCAACATACCGGTGTTTCGGGTCCGTTCTTTTTTGATCTCATACCGGAATTGCGTTCCCATTATGATAAACAAGGATGACCGTCAGGCACATGACCCATGCTGAAATGCAGGCGGGAACGGGTAAGCCCGGGGAATGCGCCCTGCTTTTCTGCTCAAAGTACGATCTGTTATTCAGTTCAATACAGGACCCGGCTTTCGCGAGAGCAGGACGTTCCCGTGGGGGCGTGTCATGGCCATTCGGGGCCGATTAGTTATAAAATAAAACAATGCGGAAATCGGTTTGCTTCCTTGCAGTGTTGATTGCCCTGTCCTGGACCGCATCGGCGGCCCTTGCCTCGCGTGGAGCAGTTGTTCGGGAGAATTTTGCGAATCTGAGTGATTGGAAGCCCCTCCGCTTCGATAATACCAAGAAGAATACTTCTTATTCAGAAGCGGACGAAGACGGCATCGCTTGTCTGAAGGCCAGGAGCGTCGGTTCCTCCTCTGCCATCGTCTGTAATACTGAATTCAATGTTTATCGATACCCTCTGGTACGCTGGAAGTGGAAGGTCAGCAATATCTACGCGAAGGGAGACATAGGCAACAGGAAAGAAAACGATTCTCCGGCCCGCCTGTATGTCATGTTTAAGTATAATCCTGAAAGGGCAGGCTTTTTCACAAAGTTGAAATATTCGATTGCGAAAAAGATATACGGTCGGTATCCGCCCCGCTACGCCCTCTGCTACGTCTGGGCAAACAGGCGGCACAGGGAGAGAATCATCACAAGTCCAGGCTTTGGAGACATAAAATACGTCGTTCTTGAAGCGGGAAACGGGGAGGTCGGAAGGTGGAGGGAAGAAGAGGTGAATGTTCTGCAGGATTTCAAAGAGGCCTTCGGCAAGATGCCGCCTGCAATCGCCGACATCAGCTTCATGGACGATTCCGACGATACGGGCGGACGCTCGACTGCGTGGCTTGCCTCGCTGAAAGTGATGAGGAAGCAGGTCCCATCCATCAAGAAAGGTATTACCGCCAGCCTGAAGGACAAGGCCGTCGGCCCCTGAGTTCGCCAGACAGCGGATCCAAGGGAGCGCATGAAGCCAGAAAGTTCAACTTTTGGCCGAACCAGTTTTCGGGTGGGAGCAGCTCCAAGGCGCATCTTACAAAAAATGAAATCCAAAGGACGGCGGCGCGAATTTCCAATCGCCAGACTGACTTCAAGAAAGACCGGCGGGGTTGTGTAAAGAAAAAAAATGCTCAACGGAAACTACGGCTCTCCTGCCTTTCCGCCCTTTTCAACAAAAGGCTTTATATCCAGAACAGGCGTGCCGTCTATCATGTCCAATCCCTTCACCCGGATGACGTTGCCTTCGATCCCGACAACTTCGAGCACGGACATACCTATAGTGTTCGGCCGGACCGGGGAACATATACTGAAGACCCCCATCGGCTTGTTGCGATGAGGCGGCGTCTGGATGAGGTAGTCCGGCGTAAATGGCGGGCTTCTGTGGAAATAAAATATCACCACTATTCTTTGACCCGATCGAATGTCCTTAAGTCCGGTCACAAACTTATCGTCGATGACTATCTCGCCTTCCACGTCGGAAACGGTCCAGTGCCTCGGCACCTTTTCGGTGTCCGTTCTGACAAACCCTATGGACTCAAACTCGATCTTCATCTGTTCCTCCCTCCTGACAAGAATCTGTATATAAGTCGCTATTTATTCCGTTATCGTGTCATTCCGGCTCGCCTGCCTGCCGGCAGGCAGGCGCTTCACTTGCGGGAATGACAGATTCTTACTGAATCAGGAAAATTATACACAGATTCCTGCAACTCATTATACATACAATTTAAGCAGCAGCTTCACCGCAACTCCCAGCAGGACCACGGCGAAAATCTGCTTTATCCATTTCGCCTTCATCTTCTCTTTCATCACCTGCGCGCCGATCTGGGACCCGATGATCACCCCGATTGTCGTGAAGAACATAAGAGCCCAGTTGAAATGTCCTTCTGCCAGATGACCTGCAAAACCGGAAAACGATGAAAAGATCACCACAAAAGAGCTTGTGGCTGCGGCCCTTTTTGTAGGGTATCCCATGGCCAGCATCATAGGCACGAACAGGAATCCTCCGCCGACTCCCAGAAGACCGGCTATCATTCCGATAAAAAAACCGCCCGCTCCCATCAGGAGAAAGCGGGTCCTCGGCTCCATCGTCCCCGTCTTTTCCGGGCGGTTCGCCGTGAGGAGCATTCTGCCCCCGGCAAAGATCATTGAGACGGCGAAAAGGAGAATCAGCATCGTGGTGGAAACCATCTTTGTGAGATAGGCACCCACAGGGGCGCCAAGGAATGAAGACACAATAAGCGGAACAGACCCCTTTACATCGACCATCTTCGCCCGGAAGTAGACAATGGCCGCCGACACCGCGGTGATGCCGTTAAGGAGAAGTCCGGTGGGAATTGCCTCCGTCTTGAAATCGAAGCCGAGCCAGTGAAAAACCGGCACATACAGCATCGCCCCGCCCAGTCCGATCATCGAGAAGATGAAGGCCAGGACGAGAATTACACATGAGGTAAAGGCAAGAATCATCGGCATCCTCCTCAGGTTTGGTGGACCCGACAGAAGCGGTCGGATCCACCAAGATCATGAGATGTCGGCAATTCCAGGCTAATCCCCGTGTCCTGAGCAGGGGATGCAGAGCATCCGTCCGCCGGCAGAGATAGTCAATTTGTCGGCAAATACCGCCTCTCCGCATTTCGCGCAGCGTTTGACGTCGAATGTGGGCGACCCTTTCTTTATGTCCTTCTGAAAGACATCGCTGATATCCAGGAATTCCGATTCGGGAAGGCCCAGGACCCGCTCAACAAGGGGGTCAGTTATCGCAGCGGGTATGTCCTGCGGCGGCACGCCTTTCTTCCTTTCCTGGACAAAGGGAGAGTTAAGGGCCTTCTCGAAGAAATCCGGCTTGAGCGAAACCCTCACCGATCGTCCCGATTTTGCGTCCGTCAGGGTAAAGGCCATCTTGCTGTAATAGAGCTTCTGGATGTTCGATTTTCCGTAGGTGCAGCCGGTAGCGGTCATGATCCCATCGAGGAAACACCCCGCTGCATGGCCTTTGCCTGTCTCGGCCTCTACAAAGAGTTCCTTGTCCTCTGACCTCTCAACCCCGAGAGTACGCATTGCCGCAAGCCCGGCCCTCAGCCCCATCGGCATCGCGGGACACCTGTGCCCATGGAACTCCAGTGCAACATCAAGATAGTCTTTGAATTCTTTCATCGCAAGTCCTCCTTTTAGTGTGCTTCGGAGCCGGAAATTCCGGGTATCACCTCGCCGTATTACAGAGATCTTGCGCCTGTTATCCACCGTGCCACCGGCATTTGCAGACAACTGAGAATCTTTTCATACACGACGCCTCATAAATTCCGTTATTCCATGGTAAATGCCTGTCACGGCCGGCATAGCTCAGCTCAGCAACAATCGCTTTTCTTGTTCTCGCCGCTGCAGCCGCAGGAAGGCTCGCCGCCGCTTATCATGCCGTTGATGAGGGCGGCGGCACAGCCCACGCCCTTGTCCACCTTGAGCGCTCCGAAGGCACAATTGCCGGCGCAGGCCCCGCATTCCATGCACCGGTCCCTGTCCACAATGACCGCCTTCCTGTCTTCCATGGTAAAGACTCCGTGCGGACATACCTCGACGCACATTCCACAGCCGACGCACCGGTCGGGAAAAAATTCAAGACTTGCCGTATTCGAGAGATACTTCATATGAACCTCCATTCACCGAGCTTATAGACAAGCAGGAGAATCAGGGAAACCACCGAACCCGATATATAGAGAGGGATGGTTATCTTCAATTCCTTCCTGACACCGGATATCCCGGTAAAGGTGGTCGAACCGGTGAACTGAAGAGCGACATATGAACTCGCCAGAGGAAAAAACAGGTACGTGAAAAAGAGAAGGACCGAATTAACCCGGCCGGCCATTGGAATAAAGTTCATACAGAGAAAAACGGCAAGCACTCCTGTTATCCACCCCTTGACCGCAAAAGACCTGAAAGGGATAAAGGGGAGAAGCACCGGCGTGACCAGGGCGCCGGCCAATATCGCTGTCAGACCGAGGAGGAGAAACGGCAGACCCCCGGAAAAGGCATCCCCGAAAAAAATACCCGTCGGCTGAAGGCCGAATATGGCCAGCATGATAAGGGCATAAGCCGGATAGTATTTCTTCATTGCAGGGTTGATTTCCATCGGGGTCAGGACAAGGCGGTCGACAAACGAAAACTTCACCCTTCTCATCTCCAATGTTGCCTCATACCCCGCTGCTATGTAAGCGCCGACATCTTCGGCCCGCACCGGCCCGTAACATACTTTGAACCCAGAGACTTTCTTCACCCCGGGTGCGCTGATGCCCGGGGCCCCGAGCTGAGGGACAATGATCTTCCTGTGGTCAACGACCCTGTCCAGTTTTGCGAAAGAAATACGGCGCACCAGTTCCTCTGTTCCAAACGTGCCTTTACCCGCTGCGCACCACACGTTGATGCCTTTGGTGTCAAGGACGAGGACCCAGGCGCTTAGCCCCTTCAGTGCCTTCCTGAGGGCGTCGAAACTGAGTTTATAATTGGCGCTCACGAAGACATCAGTATTCCTGTCAGGCGTGCCGACGGCGTAGAGGCCGGGAGCAACGGAATAGTCGTTTCTGAATGAGCTGGTCCTGCACTTTAGGTGTTCCCAATGATCGGACGCCGTAAGATCGGTGGATATCACGGGGATAACGCCTGCGTCGGTCATGAGAGTTCCGGTTGCCCAGGCCGGCCATTCCTCTTCCCGGGCATGCGACTGCTGCGCACTCTGCACCGGCCCGCAGCAGGCCGGTTCTCTTTCCTGAGCGCCCGCTTTTATAAACTTAAGTTCAGCCATCCTGTCTCACCTCCGTTATCTTCCCTGTAAAGCATAGAGGCAGTTCACTTCCCGTCACTGCCCGATGTCGTCATTGCTTCTTGCATAAGACCTCCAGGGGGATAAATTCTTCGGCAATATCTCATAATGGTTCCGTTTTCTTCACCCTGCAGTATTCGACGGTGAAATACCTCTTCTGGAAGTAGAGAGCCACATTCACCAGTCCGATGAGGACGGGCACTTCGACAAGCGGACCGATGACAGCGGCGAAGGCCGCTCCGGAATTTATGCCGAAAACGGCGACTGCCACCGCTATTGCAAGCTCGAAGTTGTTGCTGGCGGCAGTGAAGGAAATCGTGGCCGTCTTCGGGTAATCGGCCCCGATCTTCCTGCCCAGATAAAAAGATACGAGGAACATGACAACAAAATAGATAAGAAGAGGGATTGCCACGCGGACCACGTCGAGCGGAAGACTGACAATGTAGTTGCCCTTCAGCGAAAACATCACGACGATGGTAAAAAGAAGAAAAATCAGTGTAACAGGGCTTATCTTCGGGATAAATACCTTCTCATACCATTCACGACCCTTGATTTTGAGCATGCTGAAACGGGTGATTATGCCGGCAAAGAAGGGAATGCCCAGGTAGATAAAAACGCTCTTTGCAATCTGGCCGATCGTGACGTCTACAATCTCTCCCTTGAGCCCGAACCATGCCGGCAGGACCGTTATAAAGACATATGCATACACGGAAAAGAAGAGGACCTGGAATATGGAATTGAAGGCAACAAGTCCGGCCGCATATTCGGGGTCGCCGCATGCAAGTTCATTCCAGACAATGACCATTGCGATACACCGCGCAAGACCGATCATAATGAGGCCCACCATATATTCGGGATAGTTATGAAGAAAGATGATCGCCAGGAAAAACATGAGCACCGGGCCGATGACCCAGTTTTGAACCAGTGACAGGCCGAGCACCTTCTTATTTCTGAAGACATCTCCGAGTTCCTCGTACCTCACCTTCGCCAGAGGAGGGTACATCATGAGGATAAGGCCGACGGCTATCGGGATGTTTGTGGTCCCCACCTGGAATCTGTTGATAAATTCCTCGGTCCCGGGAATGAAATACCCCAGACCTACACCGAAGGCCATCGCGGCGAATATCCAGAGGGTGAGATACCTGTCGATAAAGGAGAGCCTCCTCGATGCCCCCTGTTTCATGACGAATTCCTTCCGGCTCTCAGGTCTTCTGTTAAACTACGGACCTTTTCCTCTATTTCGTCCCTCGCCCTCCTGAACTCCCTCATAATTTCCTCTTCAGTGCCGATGGTACCCACGGGGTCCTTGATCGGCCAGTGGATGCGCTTTATATCGGGAGGCGTCACGGGACAGGACTGCTCGGCATTGTCGCATAGCGTAACTATTGTATCCATCTCCTGCAGGAGCTTTTCGTCTATTTCATTTGATCTCTGCGCCGATATATCGATCCCCTTCTCCTTCATTACGCTGACAGCCCTCGGGTGGACGCCCGCCGCCATCAGACCGGCACTGTATGGTTCCATGAGCCCCTTCCCCAGTTCGCGCGCGAAACCCTCGGCCATCTGTGAACGGCAAGAGTTGCCCGTGCAGAGAAACATTACCTTAAGCACTGTTTACCTCCCGCAGCATCTTTTATTGGCGGGCATACCGACGACCTTCCCCGTAGCTTCCTTGCCTTCCATAAAAGCCCTGAGCCTCTTCCTGTCCGCCGCAACGGCTTCCTCCGGTACCCGTTCCATTACAGATAGAACCAGCATACGTCTGAACAGGTCGGAGTCATCCAGACGGTAATGGGTCCATCTGCCCTGTCTCCTGTCCCTGAGCAGACCGGCCCCCTTGAGCGCACTCAGATGGAATGATACCTTGGGCTGGATAATGTCGAGAGCAGCCGTGATATCGCAGACGCAGAGTTCGCCCAGTTCCAGAAGTTTCAATATTCTTAACCGTGTTTCATCGGACAGGGCCTTGAATATGTTCAGCAGTTCCTGCATGTTACACCCCTCCACAGAGGAAAGCAGCAGGGATATTATCAATAAACATTTTTTTATGCATATGAAAATCCTTAGCGCACCCTTGCGAAAAATAGCGCCGGTAAAGAGATCCGGCGAAGATAATAACCGCAAGCAGGAGAGATATCGTTACCATGCTGCATATAAAGAATGGAGTGGCATCAGCAATCCCGGTCCCCCTGGTCAGGTGGATCAAATCGTATACGACATATAAGGCGATCTCTTTCATTCCAACAGTGCTCCTCTCATTGATAATATATAAACATAAATTGATATCATTGTCAACTTTGAAGGTGGGCCGGGATAACGTTTGGAAATTGCGACACTTTTTTGGTTCAGGCTTTAACTGAGTTAAGGTTTATACTACAAATATGGCAGGAACAGCTACAGAGGAAATGCAGGATAAAAAGGGGGGCAAGGCATGACGCCTGCATATGTCCTGGGCATCGGCGGTTATTCGGGCACGGGAAAGACTACCCTGATTGAAGAGGCGCTGGTCCATCTCAAGAGGGAGGGTCTTTCCGTCGGAGTGGTGAAGCATACGGCACACCATAAGCTGTCGCCGGACACCGAGAAAAAAGACACGGCACGGTTTTACAGGGCGGGCGCCGATTTCGTCTTCGCCTGTGACGACGAACAGGCCTTCTCCAGATATCCCCGGAAGGATGCCGGTATCGACCATGTGCTTGATCGACTGCCCGGAGCACTCGACCTCGTCCTTGTTGAAGGGTTTAAGGCGCACACCGGCCTCCGGAGAGTCTGGCTGGCGACGGCCAAGGCCGTGAACCCGGAAATTCCGGAGGGGCATGAAACAGCGCTCGTCCTTTACAGAGACGACCCTTTGTACATAAAGAAACTCATGGATTATGTCCGTAAGGAACTCGACGATTTTCACTCACGGCGTCCTTTGCGGGCCGGGCTGCTAATGGGCGGGAAAAGTGTGAGGATGGGGACATCAAAGGCCCTGCTCCGTATCGGGACCGAATCGTTGATCGAGAGGTCTTTCTCTGTCCTTTCCCGGGTTTCTTCCGGAACAGTTCTGCTCGGCTCGGAAGATATCCCTGAGGGGCTTGCATCTGCAGACCGCCTGCCGGACATACCGGGCATAAAGGGTCCCCTCGCGGGCATGCTCAGTGCCTTCAGGTGGGACCCCGCCAGCGCATGGATCATTTCGGCCGTCGATATGCCCATGATGAGTGGTCACGCATGGAACTGGCTTCTGAAGCAGAGGAAGCCCGGCGTCTGGGCCGTATTGCCGCGCCTTACTGCGGAAAGCGCTGCAGAGACGACGGGAGCATGCTATGAACCCATGATATTCGAATATGTCGAGGAACTCGCCCGAAAAGGGGTCTTTAAGCTTCAGACGATTGCACGCCACCCCAAAGTCATCACACCCCGGGTTCCGCCCGCCATCGCCGCTGCATGGAAGAATGTCAACACCGCGGCGGAATGGAAAAATGCGCTGTCGAAATTAGACGCCCCGTAGACTGCTTTTCGCTTTTTCCTGACATTGCAAAAACAGCCCCTACGGGCTTTCCAATTGGAAGGTTCATTTTTTTCCGGATGCCGGAATCGATGCCCTGAACCCCGGGATCTTCAGCAGCATGACCTTGCCCACCGCCAGTCCGACAACGGCACCGGCCAGGAGGTCGGAGGGGAAGTGAGAAAGGCCGATGACCCTGCTCAATGCTATCAGAACGGCCAGGAGATAGAAGAAGAACCGGTATTTCGGGAAATACAGGGAAATAATAAAGGCAAAACAAAAGGCCGCAGTCGTGTGACCTGACGGGAACGAATCGTATCCGCCTCTGAGGGAAGGACCGGTAAACAGGGTTTCATAGGTTATTCGGGGCCTCGCTCTCCCCAGGAGGTGCTTGATTATCTGCACCGTGACTCCTGAAGCGACGAACCCGGCCAGCAGATACTTGCCGGCGTCGGAGAAGGTCCTATTATTCCTGATCCTGCCCGTCAGGTAGATAAGTACGGAAAGCACTACAAGCGTAGCACCGTTTGAACCATATGCCACCCAGTGGTTGGCACCGGGGTTCAGCCAGTACAGGTCGAAATTGGGCTTCAGATAATCCCTGACCCACAAGACAACGGCCTTGTCAAAGTACAGCGCTGGCAGTACCAGCAGCGAAACATAAAGGAGCCTACTTCGAAACAAGGAGCGCATAATTTCCGTTTTTCTCCTTCAATGCAAGGCCCGTGTTCCTTAAACTCCCCAGGTCGCTGGTCTTTGCGATGACCAGCAACCGCCTGCCTCCTTTGAGGAGAGGAGCCAGTTCCCCCGGATCCCCGACCTCCCGTACCTCATGGTCGGAATAGAAAACGATACTCGGATTGTTGATCCGGTAGACGATCACCTTCTCTCCCCGAGGGAGCGTCTCCTTTGCATACAGGCTGTACTTGTGGAGGGCTCCCTGCATATAACCGTTCACCAAAGGCAGCGCCTCCACGGAAAGGACCATCAGAAACGCCAACATGAGTATGCCGACAGCACTCCCGGACTCTTTCTTCCTCAGCGCGGCATACAGGCCGTAGCCCGCCATCACAATCATTATTGCAGCCGCAACAAGGACCCAGCCTGTCTCATTGATCCCCAATTTTGAAAGATACCTAATGGAGATAATGAACGCCGCTCCAAGCAGTACGGACAGGCAGGCCAGGAACGCGTACTCATAACGTTTCCAAGGACCCCACCGCTCCGACATGCCGGAGCCGATAAGAAGGCAGGCCGCAGGGACGGCGGGAAGGACGTAGTTGGGGAGTTTAGTGGTCGAAAAGGAGAAGAAGACAAAAACAAATAACAGCCATATAAAGGCCAGCAACATGGCAGACCGGTCAAGTCCGTCCGCCGATACGTTCCGTGCGCCCCCGGGGCCAGCAACAGTCGGGGCTACAAGGGGGTTCCGGGAACTCTTCAAGGCATTCCTGATCCCTCCGGGCAAAAAAACAATCCATGGAAACAGGCCGATTATGAGCACAGGGATGTAATAGAAAATAGGGCCCCTGTGACCGGATATTACCTCGGTATATCTCATGAAGTGGTGCTTTATGATGAAAAGCCGGATAAATTCCCGTCCGTTTACGGCCAGCTCCGCCCCGTACCAGGGACCGGAGACGAGAAAGAAAAGAATAAATCCCTTGAGACTGAAGACCCGCCTCACACCGCTCATTCTTTCCTTCACGTACATATAGGTCATCGCTATGGCGAATGGAAAGACGATCCCTATGAGCCCTTTGGTAAGAAAGGCGAGAGAAGAAAACAGGTAAAATCCGTAAAGATAACGGTTGGCCGCCGGATTGCTGCCGGCTCTCTTTCCCGTGGAAAGAAAGAAGGAAAAAAGGGAAAGAGTGATAAACAGCGTAAGCACCATGTCGGTCACTGCGGCATGGGAATAAACGAAGTAAAACAGGGAGAGGGACAGGGCTACGGAAGAGTAGATCCCGGTCCTCGCATTGCCCATGCGCCGGCCGAAGAGGAAAACAGCCAGACAGAGCAGGAACCCGGTCAGCGCGGAAGGGAACCTGGCGCCGAACTCATCGATTCCGAACACCTTGTAGGAGGCGGCCATAAGCCAGTAAAAGAGAATTGGCTTGTCATAACGGTTGACCCCGTTGTAGGTCGGCGTGATCCAGTTGCCGTCATTTACCATCTCCTTCGTCGCCTCGGCGAATACGGCCTCATCCACATCAAAGAGCGTGACCGAGGCCAGCCGGTAAAAAGACAGAAAAAGGAAGAGCGCAACCAGGACAGGGAGGTAATAGGTCTGTAAACGGTTCATGTCGTCGCTGCTCTTTTACCCTGACGTTGAAATGCCCTGCGTTTTATATTGCATCCATGAGGTCCGGCCATCAAGGATTAATAATAACATACACAATCCCTATAATCTCTAAGATAACCCCGGCAGCTAAGAACGCACGATCTTGAAGTGCCTCTCTCACCTGGCTTCCGGTATGGTTCCGAACGCTTTCTTTGACACAGATACACAGTGTCCGGTATGTTTAAACTGCCGATGAAAGAACAGAACAAACGGGAAAAACCGTCTGCACGGCGGCTGTTCCTGTCTTTTTTCAAACTCGGCCTCACCGCATTCGGAGGCCCCGCCATGATCGAACATATCAAGGCGATGGCAGTAAGCCGCCTCGGGTGGCTCGACGAAGAGACATTCAGCGACGGGGTGGCAATCTGCCAGTCAGTCCCGGGGGCCACGGCCATGCAGATGGCGGCATATGTGGGGCTGAGGGCGGGAGGGGTTCAGGGTGCCCTGTGTTCTTACACGGGCTTCGGTCTTCCCGCATTTGTCCTCATGGTGACGCTGTCGTCGCTCTACGCCGGCTCTCACAACCTGCCACAGATAATCTCCCTCTTCAGCGGCCTTCAGGTGATAGTGGTCGCCATAGTCGCGGGCGCAACACGCTCTTTCGGCATGAACATATTAAGAACATGGCGGGATGCCGCAGTGGCCGTCATGTCAGCCGCCCTGTTCGGGGCAGGCGTAAGCCCTTTCATTGTCATCGCCGGCGCCGCCCTGGCGGGAATCATCACGTACAGGAATGTCGGCCTCGACGTGCCCTCGACTCACCGAAAAATAACGGACGGCCATGCCTTCCGTCATGTCTTGACGTTACTTTGCGTTTTTATTCTGGGGCTTGCCGGACTTTACCTGATCTATCCCAAACTCTTTTCTCTCGCCGCTTTGATGGTCAGGGTCGACCTTTTTGCCTTCGGTGGCGGCTTTGCCTCACTTCCCCTGCTGCTACATGAGGTCGTAAATATGAGGGGATGGATGGACAGCAGGACATTCATGGACGGAATAGCACTTGGTCAGGTTACACCAGGTCCGATCGTTATCACCTCTACATTCGTAGGTTATCTCATGTACGGTATCCCCGGAGCGATAGTCGCCACCATTGCTATTTTTTCCCCTTCTTTCATGGTCCTTGCAGGTGTGACCCCCTTTTTCGACAGGCTGAAGTCCTCAGGAATCTTCATGAGGGCGATCAAGGGAATACTGGCGTCCTTTGTGGGACTTCTTTTTTTTGTGACCGTCAAGTTTGCGTCGGCAGTCCCATGGGACGCAGTCAGACTCGCTCTCGGGGGCGTTGCATTTGTTGCTTTGGTAAGGAAGGTGGATATCCTGTACGTCGTACTGGCGGGCGCGGCCCTCTCACTGGTCATATTCTGAAGCAGCCGGCCCCAACCCTCTGAGGACTCGGCGGTAAAATATTACTTTTCTTCGGGCTTACATGGACGGGATGTCATCTGTAATTTATGAACTCGATATGGATCCCGAAATCCTTCTCCTTTATCGTCTTGATCACGGTCTGCAGGTCGTCTATTTTCTTTGCTCTGACGCGGACCTGGTCCTTCTGCATCTCCCCCTGGACTTTTATCTTGGCGTCCTTGATGAGCTTGACGATCTCCTTCGCCTTGTCGACGGGGATCCCCTGCTGAAGTGTCACTACCTGCCTTACCGTGCCGCCCGACGCCTGTTCTATCTTGCCGTAGCTCAAGGCCTTGAGCGATATCCCCCTCTTGACGAGCTTTGTCTGGAGTATGTCTGTCACGCTCCTCAGCTTGCTTTCGTCATCAGAAACGAGTGTTATCTCGTGCTTATCCCTGTTCAGATCTATATCGCTCTTGCTGCCCCTGAAGTCGAAGCGCTGCTGTATCTCCTTCATCGCCTGCTGAACGGCGTTGAGAACCTCCTGCAGGTCTACCTTGCTTACGATATCGAATGAATGCTCTTCTGCCATGGTTTACCTCCCTAAAATTGTGATCAAGCCCTCAGTGGGATGCAGGACAAGTGTTAATTAATATGTCGATCAGGGTCCCGCCCGGGATCAGGCGGCCCTTGATCCCGCCCTGTCACCCGTCCCCTCGGGCGCCGGCTTGCAGACCGGGCAAAACAGCTCCCCCAGATCCAGAGGGCAAACATGCCCTCACCCCAGGCAGCAGACACACTCCTCCAGGGACCGCCCGCAGGTCTCGCAGGTTTCCATGCGTGCATTATACCCGCTCGGCCCAGCCGCTGTCCAATGCCCCGCTAAGGTCAGGTACCTAGTGTGACATTTCGATGTTCCTGACGAGGCCTTCCACCAGAAAAATCATTGATTCCGCATCGAGGAACCTGTCGGCCGAGGAATCGAGGAGTATCTTCACCTTGGAAGGGAAATCCTCCTCCTCCGGCCAGTAGAGGATCACTATCGGTATCATGGGAAGGAGATGGACATACCATGCGCTTTCGGTGGGGAAATCACTGCGCCTCCGGGCCCCGATCCGCAACAATGTCTTTTCGACCCTGTCGAAATCATCGTCGAACAGTTTCCTGAGGGGCTCCTCACAGTCTCTCTCGAAAGACGAAGCCTTCACCATGCCGCTCTTCAGTTCCCCGAAGGAAGTCCACCTTCCCGTTAATTCTCCCTTGCCCGCAGTCCTGATGTAATGGAGCAGAAGAATCTTGATCCAGGGTGTCATATGGCCTCTTGTCCCTATCTCTCCCGTCGACGATATTGTGAACTCCCTGCCCATGCAGGTGAGGAAAAGGCTGCCATCCCTTAACTCCGCCCCGATACCTTCGGCCACTTCACCGAAATCTATTGCACTGACCTCTTCCCGCAGTTTCCGTATCAGATCTTCCCGCCAGTCGGAAAGAGAAATCGATCCCTCTATCATCTTTCTTTCTTCTTCGGACAGAAGGGGACAGTCAGCCAGTATGGCATCCCCGGCTATCACCGACAGTGCAAAAGGCATACAGGTCTTGAACCTGCATTTGCCGCAGTTTTTCCGGGGAAGTTTCTTATAAAGGTCAAGGGGATTCATTCTTTTCATCCGTCCGCTTATGCCTCAATTATATCAGATGGCCAGCAGAAGGGCTTTCGCTGCGCCACAGGGTGAATGCAAATTTGAAACCGCTTGCTATATAATAGTAAATTACCGGGGTTCTTTGCTTCAATATGATCGAAATTCTGCGACATCACAGATGGATACTCGATACCCTCGACATTACCGTAATGTCGGTAATACTTTACCGTCTTCTGCTGATTGTCAAGGGGACCAAGGCCGCGCAGATGCTGATAGGGCTCGGGATTCTGCTCCTGGCCTCCATCGCATCCCGTTACCTCGAGCTTTATACCATCGACTGGCTTGTCCAGAGTTTCTGGTCACAGATCGTCATTGCGATAATAGTCCTCTTTCAGCCCGAGATAAGGAGGGCTCTGGCCCATATGGGGGAAACACAGTTTCTCACCTTCACCAAGGCGGAGGAATTGAAGTCTCTCGAAGAGATTGTCAGGGCAGTGATATCACTGGCCAACAGAAAGATCGGGGCACTGATCGTAATCGAGCGTGATACAAGTCTCAAGGACTTTGTTGAGGTCGGTACCCCTCTGGACGCGAGAGTATCCAAGGAACTGTTGCTCAGCATCTTCCATCCCACTTCCCCTATCCATGACGGAGCGGTTATTATAAAAGGCAACAGGGTCGCCGCGGCCGGATGTTTTCTCCCGATAACACTAAGCTCGGAATTGAGCAAGTCTATCGGCACCCGGCACCGGGCCGGGATCGGCCTTACTGAAGAAACGGACGCTGTGGCTGTCATAGTTTCCGAGGAGACGGGGTTCATATCGATAAGCCTGGACGGCAGACTGGAAACGAAACTGGACATGGGAACATTGAGAGACATGATGACCGACCTGTTCGCTGCAAGCAAGGTTAAGAAATGAGGAGACTGTTCTTCGGAAACATCAGTCTCAAGATATCAGCCGTGCTGCTCTCCGTATTCCTGTGGCTCTTCGTAACGTCGCGGGGACAGTCCGAGATATCGCTTGAAGTTCCCCTGGAATTCAAGAACATCCCTGCCGGGTACGGTATTGTCACGGCCAGTACGAAGGCCGTAAATGTGACCATAAGGGGACAGGAAAGACTCATGAAGAGCCTTCAGCCCGCCGACGTCCGGGTTTCCGTGGACTTGACCAAGGCCAAGACGGGGAAGGCGACTTATTACATAAACAAGGACGATGTCAGACTCCCCTATGCGATGTCGGTAATGAATGTCGCCCCTTCGTCGCTGAAGCTGGACATCGAGGAGACGGTAACGAAATCCGTCAGGATAAGGCCCACTGTAATAGGTATTCCCGCGAAAGGATATTTCATAAAGTCAATTGACGTTCAGCCGCAGACCGTCGAAATACGGGGTCTGCGATCAGAAGTGGAAAAGATACGGGAACTCAGGACGGATGTGATCGACGTCTCCGGATTAACGGCTACTGCGGAAAAGGACGTTAGCATCGACGGCGCCGGCGCTAACGTCAAGATGAATATGGTCACCGTCAAGGTTACGATCGTGATTTCAGGAGGCAAGAGATGAGACTTTTCGGCACTGACGGTATACGGGGAAGGATAAACAGGAACCCGATGACCCCGGAGACCGTCCTCAAGATAGGCATGGCGGCGGCAACGGTCCTCAGGAAGGAACACCACGGGAGAAACATGGTGCTGATCGGAAAAGACACGCGCCTTTCCGGCTATATGATCGAAAGCGCCCTCACGTCGGGAATATGTTCAATGGGCATGAACGTAACGCTTGTCGGTCCTCTTCCGACACCCGGCATAGCCTTTCTCACGAGGACACTGAGGATTGACGCCGGCATCGTCATTTCCGCTTCCCACAACCCTTACCAGGACAATGGCATAAAATTCTTCTCGTACTCCGGCTTCAAACTGCCGGACAGCGTAGAAAAGAGGATAGAAGAGCTGGTTATGGATGACTCGCTCCATAATTTCAGACCCAGGGGCGAAGAGGTGGGCAAGGCCCACAGACTTGACGACGCCACCGGACGGTATATCGAATACATCAAGTCAACCCTTCGGAAGGGGACGACACTGGAAGGTTTGAAGATCGTGGTGGACTGCGCAAACGGGGCCGCATACAAGACGACACCATGGCTCTTGAGGGAGCTCGGTGCGGAGGTTGTATCCATCAACGACAGGCCGGACGGCGAAAACATCAATTCGGGCTGTGGTTCCTTATACATGGAAGGACTCCGCAAGGCCGTCAGGGATCATAAAGCTCATATCGGTATTTCCCACGACGGCGATGCCGACAGGACGCTGCTGGTCGACGAGAGAGGGAAGGTCGTTGACGGCGACCAGATAATGGGAATATGCGCCGCCGCGATGAATGATGAAGGCACGCTCAAGGGGCGCACGGTGGTCGCGACTGTAATGAGCAACCTGGGGCTGGAAAAGTTTCTTGAAAGACAGGGCATCAGGCTGGTGCGGACGAAGGTCGGCGACCGGTACGTGGTGGAAAAGATGCTCGAAGGGGAATACAACCTCGGCGGCGAGCAGTCGGGCCATATCATCTTCCTCGATCTTAACACTACGGGCGACGGTCCTATCACCGCCGTCCAGGTCCTCAATCTCATGAAGAGCAGCGGCTTGCCGCTTTCGAAACTGGCGTCCAGGGTCAGGCTCTTCCCGCAGGTGTTGCTGAATGTCGAGGTCGAGAAGAAGCATGACATTTCATCGATACCGGAAATCGAAGGGGCTATCAGAACGGCGGAAGAGAAGCTCAACGGCCGTGGAAGGGTGCTTGTGAGGGCGTCCGGCACTGAGCCGAAGATACGGGTCATGCTCGAAGGCGACGACCTGAAGACGATAAAAAAACTCGGCACGGATATATCGAAGGTCATAAAAGAAAAGATGACCTGATGCCGGTCTTTATTTCGTTCCTTCTCGGCGATGCGCTGTTCTATCTTCACCGTTTCTTCCCCCTGTCAAGTGTTCTTGTTTTAATCTCGGCTTCGGTTTATCTTTGCCTTAAAAAAAAGATCTTCCTGTTCTCGCTGATTCTCATTGGGATACTTTACGCCCTTGTCAGGTTCTCGCCGTCCGGGCAGCCGCCGGATATCGGGAACAGGGTCCTCTCCCTTACCGGCACTTTTTCTCCTGTCGTCAGGTTAACATCATCGGGAAAGCCGGTCCGGACCTTCAACATAGAGTCGGCCGCCGACCCGGAAACAAACGAAGAGGTGGGTGAAATGACGGGACGGGAAGCGGATATCTTCCAGGATATCGGAGCGGACACCGACAGACGGTATGAGCTGCTTTTCCGAACCGGCAGCAATGTGTCGGCTCTGAATCCGGGAAGCCGGACAAGAGACCGGATTGAGGGCACCGTCACTGCTGTCCGTGAAGGGCCGGTTGCCGGTTGGTCATTGCCGGACGAACTGGACAACCGCAGGAACCAACTGAACCGCTATATAACAAACAGGTTTGGCGGTGACGCGGGTGCACTTGTTTCGGCCGTTACTACAGGAGAAAAGACGTACCTGAGCGATGACGGCAGAGAAGCCTTCGCAATTACCGGGCTTGCGCACCTTCTCAGTATATCCGGGACTCATTTCGGACTGTTTTCAGTCATGCTCTTCGGGATCTTCCTTTTCCTCATCCGCCGGCTCCCGTACGGAATGCTCCAGAGGCTGACGATGCATCTGACTCCTCCTCAGGTTGCCGCCCTTCTCTGTATTCCTTTCATGTTGATGTACCTGGGAATATCGGGAGCAAGGGTGCCGGCAGTCAGGTCGTTCATAATGATAAGTCTGTTCCTTGCAGGCATTCTGATGGGGAGGAAAGGGTTCTGGCTCAACTCGCTCTTTTTTGCGGCCTTCGTCCTTGCTGTGTGGGACCCGGCCGTCATCCTGAGCCTTTCCTTTCAGTTCTCTTTCATCGCCGTGCTGTTCATCGGATTCGCCGTCGAAAAGAAAGCGGAGGAAGCAAAGGATGAGTATAATGATGGCGGCGCCCCGATCCTTAAGTTTTTCAGGAGTTCGGCAAAACTTACCCTTGCAGCCTTTCTGGGAACTGCTCCGCTGGCGGCATATCATTTTCATTTGTTCCCCGTGATTTCTCCCGTCTCGAACCTGCTGGTGGCACCGCTGATCGGCTTCATTCTCGTGCCGCTCTCCCTTTTTTCGGCTTTCTCATTCCTGGCGACAGGCTCTTACATCTTCGGCCCCGCCGTCGGTGAAGTGGCAAAACTTTCCGTGGCCCTGGTCAAGATCATCGCAAAAATCCCCTTTGCAGGATTGACGATCCCCTCCTTTCCCCCGGCGCTCTGCATATTTTTTTATGCCGGTTTTCTTCTCTATCTCCTCATGGGAAGAAGGAAAGAACTTCTGATTGTGCCTTTCATCCCTTTCCTGGTCTATGCTCTTGCAGGCGGTCTCGCCAAGAAAGAGCTGGCCGTCACGTTTCTGGATGTCGGCCAGGGTGATTCGGCCGTAATAGAACTGCCGGACAGGAGGACGATCGTTGTTGACACCGGAAGTACAGGCAGGCAGACCGCAGCATTTCTGAAATTCAGAGGCAAGAAGGCGATTGACGCCCTTGTGTTGACTCATATCCACCCGGACCATACCGGCGGTTACGCATACCTGATGAAACGGTTCCCGGCAAAGGAGGTATGGGACAACGGACTTATCAGATACCCTGAAAACATGAAGGCCGCACATCGCGTCCTGGGAAGAGGAGACGAAGTCAATTCGGCACATTACGGAATCGCCGTCCTTCACCCTCACGGCGGATTTCATCCGTCCGATGGAAGCAAATACGACAGGGAGAACAACTCTTCACTTGTCCTGAAGGTCTCGGGAGAAAGGAGTTCCTTTCTTTTTGCCGGAGACATAGAAGAGGAGGCCGAAGAAGACCTCGTCCATCTGAAGGCGTGGCTTAAGAGCGATGTAATCAAGGTCCCCCATCACGGCAGCGGGACGTCGGCCGACGATAAATTTCTTTCGCTGGTTTCTCCCTCCATTGCCGTAATCTCACTGGGAAAGGACAATCCTTTCGGCCATCCCGGCGACCGGGTCCTCGAAAAACTGGCCGGATCAAGAATATTAAGGACGGACAGGGACGGGGCGGTGAAGATAACCGAGACGGATGAAGGTCTCATTGTGAAGACCTGCCGGGAGTTCACTTTTCAGGAGGCCGGGAGCCTGAAGGGGGAACTGAAAAACCTTGAACTCCTCTTTTCTTCGTGGTAGGGACAGAGCCCTGTGCCGCTTTATTCATAACCTTCCCGCGCTCACGTCAAATGGTATTCCGCCGGGATGCATCCCTACTTAGGGGCGAATACACCCGACCTCTTTTTGTCGATCCTAAGCAGCTGTAAAGTTAATTGCAATTGCACAAGAACCTGCTATAATAATGCCATCTTTGTATTCCTCTGCCTGGCTCAATCAAAGACGGCAGGGGACAACTCTGTAAGCAGAAGGAAGGGGATGGCATACGTTCCGGTAGAGAGAAGAAGATACAGAAGGTCTATTTTCCCGTCCACCATAGAATACGGAATAAAGACGGAAGTCACCGGCGAGACATTTAAAGGTGTCGCCGTCAATATCAGTGAGTCGGGCCTGTGCCTTTATACGTCCAGTGTGCTGAACGAGGGGCAGGAGATCTCGATAATGTCCGTTCTGCCAGTTCCGTCCAGAACTGCTGCCGTAAGGTGGAGCAAGAGCCTGAATGCCGATGTATGCAAGGTAGGACTGATGTTCGTCAAATAGTCACTCCCTCCGCCTCTATCCGGCAATTTCGGTCAAGAAGAGGGCGGTCATACTCCCCCCTTCCCTGCAATTTCCTGAAGGTCTTACCGGTCGACGAATATACGCTTGCCGTCCCTCGCACCTTCGGCAACAACGTCGCCGATATGAGCCGCCGGTATCCCTTCTTCTCGCAAAAGACCGGTCAGCCTGTCTCTGGAGGCTGCCGGCACGAAGATGAGGAAGCCTCCCGAGGTCTGGGCGTCGTTCATCAAGACCCGCTCGGTCTCTGACACGTCGCCGCCCCATGATACGTAATGATCGAAGGCCCTCCGGTTTTCTCTAGTGCCCGCTGGTATCATGCCCATGCCGGCCAGTTTCATGGCATCTTCAAAGAAAGGGACCCGGCCGGAGTGAAGTTGCGCCGTGCAGTCGCTCGCCCGCAGCACTTCAAGGAGATGACCGATAAGACCGAAGCCGGTTATGTCCGTGGCAGTGTCCACCCCCACATCCACCATGATCTCCCCCGCCCTTTTGTTGAGGGCGGCCATGGAAAGCGTGAATTCCTCGATAAGTGCCTCGCTGCATTTTCCCGCCTTCAGCCCCGTGGAAATTATGCCCGTGCCTATCCTTTTTGTGAGAACAAGGGCGTCTCCCGGACGGGCCTTTGCGTTATGAAGGACCTTGTCAGGGTGAACAAGACCCATTACGGTATATCCGAATTTCGGTTCCCTGTCTCTGATCGTATGGCCTCCGACAATGGAAACCCCGGCCTCGCTCATCTTGTCGATTCCTCCCTGCATTATCCTGTGCAACAAAGGGAAAAATTCGGACTGATGAGGAAACATGGCGATGTTCAGAGCCACCACGGGCCTTGCCCCCATCGCCCAAATATCAGACAATGAGTTTGCGGCAGCGATCGCGCCGAACCAGTATGGATCGTCAACGATGGGAGTAAAAAAATCGGTCGTCAAAACCACCGCCGTATCGTCGGATATGCGGTAAACACCGGCATCGTCCTCATTTGAGGACCCGACCAGTACGTTTACGTCTGTTATCGCAGGTAACTGCCCCAACACGTGGGACAGGTCCGAAGGACTGAACTTTGACGCTCAACCGGCGCAGTTCGAGAGACTTGTCAACTTGATGTCCATCCTGTCACCTCCATCTCCGGATACGGCATATGAGATATTATACACTTGAATTGCGGACAGGGAGACGGGCGGGATACAAAATATCATTCCCGCTCACCGCTGAAAAAAGGGGGAAGTGCGTTTACTGGAAGCCCAGGAAGATACGCTTATATCTGTCCCTATCACGATAGATCCTGGTTCTCAATCGTATATACTTTTTATTATAAGGGTCGTCGACAAGTGCCTGCTCTATATGTTTAAGGGCCTGCTGATATTGTCCCTTGTTGTAAAAGTCCAGAGACATCCTGTATTCCTTTGAGGCCGCACAACCGGCTGTCAAAGCGAACAACAGCACAACGAGCACAACCAGAAATCTTTTAATCGATGTCAGACCCGGCCTCATTTTCATCATGCCATACCTGATGCCCAAAAAAATCAGGCAAAATAAACGCCTGTAATTTACAACCTTTTCAAAAATATCTCAAGAATAAAATGAGGCGGGAGCAGGATTCATTCCCGTGTTACGGCTGAAAAGGCACGGAGACCGGCGGGAGGAAAAAACAGGGAGCCCCGCGTCAACAGACATTTCTGCGCCATCAGGGCTCGATCCCGGAGTGGCATTCATAACATGCCCCGGTCTTCCACTCGCCTCCTATGTCGACGGGATGCTCGAAATCCAGACCGGTCCTCAGGTCCAGCTTTTCAGATCTTCCGGGTCCCTGAGTACCCTGCGACAGGATAATATGGCAGGTGCGGCAATCATTTGGTATGACCGTTAATCCATCGCTGCTCTTGTGTTTGCCGTCATGGCATCTCATGCACCCACGGGAGATGAAATGGCCGATGTTGTCCGGGTATTCGGACCACCTGACATTCATGGAAGGGAAGATGCTTTTTGAAAATTCACGCTGAATTGCTTCTATCGCCCCGTCGATTTCCCTTTGTTCCCTTGAATACAGATCGGGGTAATTCCTGAGATAAAAGTCCGTAACAGCCCTGGCTATACCAGAGTAGGCATCCCCGGTTGATTTGTATTTCCTGTCCAGTGCGTTTACGGCCACTTTCTTTATGTCAGGGACGAACCTGTTTATGTCGCCTGAAAAGATAGCACGGTCTATAACGTAATCGGGGGAGTGGAAGGCATGGCTCGGATGGTTGTGACAATCTATGCAATCCATGATCCGGGGCCGCGCAACGGAGAGATCCTTTTTCGAAAGTGGAGCGGACACATCCTGAAAGACGGTAATCTCCCCCGTCTTTCTGTTGGTAACCCTTATCCATGGAATATCCTGCCGCTTTTTGTCCCTGGCGATATATTCGATCTGTATCCAGGGGTTCATGTGCCAGTGAATTCCGCGCGTTCCGGAGACATTCGGATTTCCGCCTCCTATCTTGATGAGCATGTTGATCGGCCAATAGGTGTTGGCCTTGTCGTACAGATAATGATTGAACCTTCGCTGTTGCGCGCCGAAGAATTGCCTCGGCCAGTGGCACTGTTCGCATGTCTCCCGTGCGGGCCTGAGATTGCTGATCGGCTGTGGGATCGGCCGGGGGTAGACGTCTGCGAGCACCGCATAAACCTGGTAGAGACCGGCGAGTTTCGATTTCGCATACCATCCCACGCCCGGGCCTATATGGCATGCGACGCAGGCAACCCTGGCGTGGGGAGAGTCCTGGTAGGTAGTGTACTCCGGGGCCATTACACTGTGGCAGGTCAACCCGCAAAAACGCACCGAGTCGGTGTAGTGATATGCCTGATATATCCCCACTGCGCTTATAAGGATAAAAGCTGCGGTCCCTAATATGAACGTCATGGCGGCATTGCGCTGCCGCCTGTTGTTGAGGTCTATGGAGGGCCATTTGAGATAGGTGATCTTCCCTTGTTTCTGCTCTCTGCGCCACTGGGCATACATGCCGGCGGGGATGATTAAAAGGCCGCCTATGAGGGCAATGGGCAGAACCATGTATAGAATGATCCCGACATACACATTTCGTATCGGCGTAATCGCATTAATGACGAGCAGAAAGGCGATAATGAAACCAGCGACCACGGCGATCACCGCTCCAGCGAGGCTCACCCAGTTATATGCCAGCCAGGGGAATTTCTTTTTCTCGGCCATCTGTTTCTCCTCCGGATTGCTCAGCCTGAAGTTGCCAAAGAGTACAACACTTGCGCATCCGTGCGGTCTGCAACTCTTTACATGTTATGACCTGACACGCGGACTGTCAAATTTCTCGCCGTCATGAAGGATGATAAAATGTCATGACGCTTCGCATGAACGGCGGAAATCTCAAAGAGCTGTATCATGTGCCGGGCCTTCTTCTTGACAACATGAACTTGCCATGATATAAGTTTCTTATGTTCGGGAAAGAGGTCTTCTTTCCCGCAGAATGACCAAGGGTCCTTCTCTCAGACAGACGTTTCAGGACATTGCGCAGTCTATTTTACTAATTCACTATGTGCCCACTGCCGGATTGGGGTTCGTTCCGGATTGGGCGATGCAGGAGAAATTAAATGAAAAAGCTGAGGAGAATATTTCAGCTGTGGGTCTTGGTCGGCCTGGCCGTTATTGCAGCGACGCCGGAAGTTGCCCGGGCCGTACCGAGTTTCGCCAGGCAGACAGGCCTTTCATGTTTTACGTGTCACACCGTCTACCCTGAGCTGACGCCCTTCGGACGCGACTTTAAACTGAGGGGATACGTGTTCAGCAGAAGCAAAGGACCCTTCCAGTTCCCCCCTCCGCTGGCTGGAATGATCATGGCCTCACTGACCCATACCGACACCAGGGTGCCGCAGGGATACTTCACCGATGAATGGTCAAACCGCATAATGTCCGGCGGGAACGATGTTCTGACCATACCCGAGGAGGCAAACCTTTATTACGCGGGCCGGATTTTTGGACACCTGGGGGCTTTTATACAGGGCGCCTATGAGGGAGACACCAACAGTTTTCACCTGGATATGACGGACATCCGCTTTGCCGGCAGCACTTCATTGGAAGGGAAAGAACTCGTATACGGAATCACGGTCAATAACAGCCCCACGGTGCAGGACCTGTGGAATACCACGCCGTCATGGGGTTATCCGTTTGAAAGTTCTGAAGTCGCCCCGGCACCTGCTGCCGCCTCGATTATCGACGGCACCCTGGACCAGCAGGTGGGGGGCATAGGCGTTTACGGTCTCTGGAATCAGTTGGTATATGCGGAATTCACAGTCTATCACACCACGAAGGGAAGCATCGCGCATCCTCTGGGTGCGGGCACTAATACAGACATGGTAGTGGACAACTATGCGCCCTACTGGCGGCTGGCCCTTCAGCACCTCTGGGGCGAACATTATTTGTCCGTGGGTACCTACGGGATGACCGCTTCCATTTTCCCGGACAGCAGGGACAGCGGGCCGACTGACAGGTTTACCGATTTTGCATTTGATGCCGAGTACCAGTATCTCAAGAGGAAATACAGCCTCAGTGCCGAGACAACCTGGATACACGAAAAACAGAACTGGGACGCGAGCTACGCCATGGGGAATGCGGAGAATAAATCCGACACCCTCAAGATATTCAAATTCAACGTTGACTACTACTACCAGGCGTCCTTCGGACGCATTGGGGGCTCCGCCGCATATTTTTCCACAACGGGAAGTTCCGATGCTCTCCTTTATTCCCCCGGTTCTGTCGACGGGAGCAGAAACGGCAGCCCGGACAGCAACGGCTTTATACTGGAAGCAGACTATCTACCCCTGGACAAGGTAAGACTGAACTTTCAGTATACCATCTATAACAAATTCAACGGCGCCTCCTCGAATTACGACGGCTCCGGCAGAAGCGCATCCGATAACAACACTCTCTATCTCGCAGCCACGCTGATGCTGTAACCCCGTCCTCCCGGGTAATATCCCGCCTCC
>Ga0315550_1000254_pt1 | contig 32313 bp, 32 predicted proteins | sample SalMarSW160190MG_2_FD_203100 | JGI IMG/M metagenome (GOLD analysis project Ga0315550, IMG submission 203100) | Salt marsh sediment microbial communities from the Plum Island Ecosystem LTER, Massachusetts, United States - Salt Marsh Sediment SW1601-90 ...
TTGTCTTAAAGGCGGTCATGAGACTTTTCAGCAGCCTGTCAGGCTGAAGTGATCTGTTTTCCGATACTTGCAGATCATCCCCTGCCATATTTAGTCTCTATTTTCGCCTAAAAAATCTTTCAGGAATCTTTGAAAAAAATATTGACCTTTTCTAACAGGTTATGGGATAATTCCGCAGAAGTTTCAGAAGTTTTTGTAGTCAGGACAAGCCGCAAAGACTTTGGCTTTATGGCTTTATTGTCAGCCTGCAGCTCTGGAATCTTCGAATATTTTTTTTCAGGAGGACACAGCAGTATGCCGAAAGGAACAGTGAAGTGGTTCAATGAAACCAAGGGTTACGGATTTATCACGCAGGAAGACGGTGGCGACGTGTTCGTCCACTATTCCGAAATTCAATCGAACGGTTTTAAAACCCTTGCTGAAGGCCAGGAGGTCACCTTTGAAGTAGCTGAAGGTCCGAAGGGTCCCAAAGCGGTAAACGTCTCTCGCCTATAGCCAAGGCCTATTACTAAGTCTGCCCGGGAAGCCCCTTTTAACGACAAAAGGGGCTTTCTATTCTCCGGAAGCCCGTTCTTTTACCGCCTTCATCAGCCTGTCGTATTTTTCGGCACCGACGCAGTCCCGCGCTGAAGGGCACCACTCTATACAGGAAGGCCTCATTTCACGTGCAACCTTCTTACCGCAATTCTTGCAATCCCTCTCGACCTCGTCGGTCCATATCTCGTTCACCGTATCGCACCAGAAACAGCGCACCTCCTCGGGATAGGGACTCCTTATCTCCCGGCTTCCCGGACATGATTCCTTAAATACGCTCATAAATCTATTTTAAACGGACGTGATTCTTATGTATATGAGCCTGATCATACACTCATCCGGACTGGCACACGGGTAAAGAAGTCGCCGGTTCAGTTACCGCCGGGCTTCCACCGCCTGTAAAGGTCATGTTGAACCCCTATGGCGTCAAGGATCTTGCCGGCGATAAAATCTATTATGTCGTCGACCGTCTCAGGTTTGTGATAAAAACCGACCACGGGAGGTGCGATCTTCACTCCCATCCGGGAAAGTTTCAGCATGTTACCGATATGGATGGCGCTGAACGGCATCTCCCGGGGAGACAGGAGCAGGGGCCTACCCTCCTTGATCGTCACATCGGCAGCGCGCTCGGTCAGGCTGTTTGCATAGCCGCCCGCTATGCCCGCAAGAGTCTTCATCGAACATGGGACTACACACATCCCCTCGGTTATGAACGAGCCGCTGGAAATAGGGGCCTCGAAATTTCTCTCGTCGTAGTAATAAATATCATCGGAACCGCATGCGGCCCGGACCCCGGCCTGTATGTCACCTTCGGCACCGCCGGTCAGGTCGAGGCCGGTTTCATCGCGAATGATCGAAAAAGACTGAGTCGAGATCACCAGGTGCACATCGAAGGCCCCGGCCAGAGATCTCAAGACCCTCAACCCTATGACCGGTCCGGTGGCGCCCGTAATCGCCATTACATATCTTTTTTTCATGCGGCAAACCCGATCAGGGTAAAAATAAATATGGTCATGCTGATATAGCCGTTCATGTTGAGGAAGGCCATGTCGAGCCTGCTGAGGTCGCTCTCCTTTATAAGTGAGTGTTCATAGACAAAGAGCCCGGCAACAATAAGCATTCCAATCCAGTAAGCCCGTCCCAGATTGAAGAGGAGTCCGTTGAGAACGAGAAGCAGATAACTGATCCCGTGGAAAGTTCTGGCAATGTAAAGCGACTTGCGTATGCCGAATCTGCGAGGTATGGAATACAGCCCGTACGAACGGTCGAACTCAAGATCCTGAAGAGCGTAGAGCACATCGAAGCCCGCAAGCCAGAAGATTACTGCCGCAGCCAGTGGTATTATTTCTGCGGTGAAACTTCCCCTTACGGCTATCCAGGCACCCAGAGGAGAGGCCGAAATGGCCAGCCCCAGCACAAAATGAGACGCCCATGTGAATCTCTTGGTGAAGGAATAGAGGAACAGTACGGCTATAGCCACCGGGGATAACATCAGGCAGAGAGGGTTCAGCATATAAGCGGCAAAGACCATGAACCCAAATGAAACCGCCACGAAAAAGACGGTTTCACCGACACCGATCACCCCGCGGGGCAACTCCCTTCCGGCAGTACGGGGATTGGCAGCGTCTATCTTTCTGTCGATGATCCTGTTCATCCCCATCGCGCCCGACCGGGCCCCGACCATCGCGACGACGATCCAGAAGATCTGCCGCGGGGCGGGGATGCCCGACGCCGCGATCAGCGCGGAAGTGAACGCAAAGGGGAGTGCGAAGATCGAGTGGGAAAACTTGATCATGCGAAGATAAAGTGATATTTTCTGGGAGACCGCGCTCATTATGCCTTAACCCGATTCTTACCGGACTGCCGAACACACCGCTCCGGCGTTTATAGTATAACCAATTACCGGAGCGATTCAAAAGGCCTGTGTTCAGGGACTAACGATAACAGATAAGCCTGGCGTTCCAAGAAGAGCCCGGAAGGGACAGCGAAACAATCTTGTAATGACGGCATGATTTACATCTATCTTCCACATGAATGAGGACCCGACGTGTAGTGACTTCCGGAAAATGGCCGGCAGGACCCTCTCCAGGGCTGTAAGGTGTCGCTACAAGACATTTTTCGCTGTCCCTTCCGGGCTTACTGGGATTTTTTGCGACTGTAAGGATAAGCCTTCTCAGCCGGTCAGAGAGGCCGGGACGGGGCTGAAATATGATATACTTCGGGAAAAAGACTGTCGGCGGTATCCGGCATGGGCGGATATCGCCCGGGCAATTTGTTTCAGTGTAAGGAGGTTGACATGAATCTGCATATCTCATCGGTAAAGGTAAAATGGTTGCTGTTAGTCTTTCTCTTCGCGGTACTCGCCGCCGGTTGCTCGAAAGGGTCTTCTCAATCCGCCGGCACTAAAGCCGGACAGGCCGACGGGGAGAAACAGGAGCTTTCAATTAAGGTTCCTGAATCCGGCAGTCTTCCGGAACAGGTACGTTCGCTCTGGGCGACCACCCTTCCCATCATCAGGAATGACGCCTCGGCAGGACTAAGCGACGCCGACTATCAGGCCCGCCGGGTTCCGCTCTTTTCGGCTTGGATGACACTCCAGGCGCAGAACGGGTCCGACCCGAAAGGTTCGGACCGGATAAGCCGGCTGATCCCCCGGATCCTTGAACTTATCGACCACGTCTACGGCTTCCCCGGAACACCGCCTGCCGAGAGGATTAAGGAAAGGCGGAACAAGGGAAGGACCGAATACCTCATAACTGATATCGAAAAACAGATTAAGGCGCTGCCGAAGTAACCGCGGGCACTGGAAAGAGCGGCTCAATCAGGGGCCCGACAGTGGCCGCTGTTCCGTTGCCTGCCCTTTCACCGCCCCCTTCCTGACATTAACTCTGACGGAAAGGTTCGTCACCGGACTGGCGGGATCGTTTGTATAGACGTGAACTGTCTTTGTCAGGCTTCCGGACTTGCCCACGAGATTAACGGTGACGCTGATCTTCCCTGTCTCGCCCGGCTTCAGACGGCCCGAACTGGCCATCGCGGCGGTGCAGCCTCACGAAGGGGCCAATTTTTCTATGACCAGGTCACGGTCCCCCCTGTTCTTAAAGCGGAAAACATGCTCGATCCTGTCTTTATGACCCACTGTGCCGAAATCGTATGTCAGGGTCCCGAAAGATATCGCGGGCTGTGCAAACGAAACACCCGGCGCCAGAAGGAGCAAACATATAAGGGCAAACCTTTTTACCATTTTTACCACAAACTATCATACACCAGATCTCTGACAAATGGAATGCCGGCCCCCGTGGCGAAATCCTTCTTGGTTCCGGTTTGGCGGATTATGATTATTTTACTTCCTTCAGTTATATTAAAAGACACCAAATGCAGAAGTTCATCAGGATCAAGGGCGCAAGGGAGCATAACCTCAAGAACATAGACGTATCCATACCGAGAGAGGCGATGACGGTCATCACTGGTCCCTCCGGGTCAGGCAAATCCACTCTTGCGATCGACACAATTTACGCCGAGGGCCAGAGGCGCTACGTCGAAAGCCTCTCGGCCTATTCCCGCCAGTTTCTGGAACAACTCCGGAAACCTGACGTCGATTTCATCGAGGGCCTCTCCCCCTCGGTAGCCATAGACCAGAAGACTGTAACCAGAAGCCCCCGCTCGACGGTCTCAACGATAACCGAAATATACGATTACCTCAGGGTATTGTATACACGCCTGGGAAAGGCATACTGCTACAACTGCGGGGCCGAGATATCGACACAGGAGTCGCAGAATATCGTGTCATCCGTCATGGCGCTGCCGGAAGGCACGAAGGCACAGATATTGTCTCCGATAGTCAGAGACAGGAAGGGGAACTACCGGAAGGAACTCCAGGAGATGCGGAACGAGGGTTTCGTCCGCGCGAGGATCGACAATAAACTGGTCGACCTGACCCAGGACATTATCCTTGAAAAGAGGAAACGCCACACCATAGAGATCGTCATAGACAGGCTCATCATAAGAAACAATATGGACCGCCAGATCAGAGACGCGATAGAGACTTCCTTTAAATACGCCGACACCATCGTCGTGAACCTCCCCGAGACGGAGAGGGACATCCTTTTCTCGAAGACCGCGGCCTGCCTCAACTGCGGCATAAGCTATCCTGAAATTAATCCGAGGTTCTTCTCCTTCAACAGCAGGGCCGGCGCATGTCCCTCCTGCAACGGACTGGGCTTCCGCAACATTGATGAGGACGCCGTCGCCGTTGACGCACAAAGGTTCTGCAGGGAATGCGAAGGCTTCAGGTTGAGGCCCGAGGCACTGAGCGTAAAGTTTCATGACGTCCATATAGGCACATTTTGCCGAATGTCGGTCCGGGAGGCCATTTTGTTCCTGAAGGGCCTTACGCTGTCCGAGCGGGAGCGCGTAATCGCATCACGGGTGTTCAAGGAGATCAACGACAGGCTGTCGTTTCTCGAAAAGGTCGGCCTCGGTTATCTCACGCTGGACAGGCCTTCGCTCACGCTCTCCGGCGGCGAGGCACAGAGGATACGTCTCGCAACGCAGATGGGCTCATCGCTCACGGGTGTGCTTTATGTCCTCGATGAGCCGAGCATCGGTCTTCACCCCCGCGACTGCGCGAAGCTACTCGGCAGCCTGTCTACGATCAGGGATGCCGGAAATACGGTAATCATCGTGGAGCACGATGAAGAGACGATAAGATCGGCCGACCACATCGTCGATATGGGCCCGGGCGCCGGCGTACGGGGCGGATGGGTCGTTGCCGAGGGGACCCCCCGGGAAATTCTGGAAAATAACAAGTCGCTGACCGGCCGGTATCTCAAGGGCTCCCTCTCAATTGAAGTCCCCCTGAAAAGAAGGTCTTCGGCGGGATTCATCCACGTAAGGGGCGCTTCCGAACACAATCTGAAGAACATTGACGTAAGGATACCGCTCAAGACCTTTACCTGCGTCACCGGCGTGTCGGGCTCCGGGAAGAGTACCCTGATATTCGATGTACTCTTCAATGCCGCCCGGAAGAAATTCTCCGGTCATCATGATGTTTCCTATATCTCCCCGGGAAAGTACAGGGAAATAACGGGCATGGACTCCCTTGAACGGGTGCTCTCCGTCGACCAGGCGCCGATCGGCCGTACGCCGAGATCCAATCCGGCAACTTATACGGGTCTTTTCTCCCACATAAGGGAGCTTTTTTCGATGCTGCCTGATGCGAAGGTGAGAGGATATAAGGCGTCGCGGTTCAGCTTCAACGTGGCGGGAGGGAGATGCGAATCATGCAGGGGCAACGGACTGATCAAGGTCGAAATGCACTTCCTCCCCGATGTCTATGTGGTCTGCGACGCGTGCAAAGGAAAAAGATATAACGACGATACACTTGAGATCAGGTTCAAGGGGAAAAACATAGCAGAAGTCCTCGATATGACGGTCATGGAGGCGCTGCCGTTCTTCGAAAACATTCCCCCGTTAAAAAGGAAACTCGACATTTTGGAAGAAACAGGCCTTGGCTATCTCCAGCTGGGACAGTCGGCCACCACCCTCTCCGGAGGGGAAGCCCAGAGGATCCGGCTTTCGAGGGAGCTGGGCAAGAAGTCATCGGGCAACACACTGTACATCCTGGACGAGCCGACTACGGGCCTGCATTTTGTCGATATCCAGAGACTGCTCGATGTAATCAACATGCTTGTCGACCGGGGCAATACGGCCGTAGTTATCGAGCACAACCTCGATGTCATAAAGTCCGCCGACCATATTATAGATCTGGGCCCCGAAGGCGGCGAAGAGGGAGGAAGGGTTGTCGCAGAGGGCTCACCCGAAGAAATAAGCCGGAACCCGGCGTCTTACACCGGCCGGTTCCTGAAGGAAAAATTGTCCCGCGGCGTCCCCACCAAAAAGGCAGGGAGCGTTTAAAAGCATAGGGCATAGCGCATAGAGTCAAGAACAGGCAAGGAAATCAAAGCAATTCGTATCTCCTTCCAGATACCGTGAATATCGGACAGCTAAACGAAAAAACAGTTGCTTTCCGGCCGTTGCTCTATGCCCTATGCTCTATGCCCCATGCGCTGTGCTTATCGGTGCCAGGCTTTATTTTACGTCGACGGAGAAATTATAATACATCGGCTTATGAATAGAAAGAGACTGTTTTTCCCTGCGCTTTTTTGCCTGTCCGTCGTCCTCCTTTCCTCGTGTTCGGGGGGCAACGGGTCGGTATACCGGCAGAGCAAAGCGCTCATGGACACATACGTCACGGTGACGGTTGTCTCCCCTTCGAAAGACAAGGCGGAAAGGGCCGTTCAGGATGCCTTTTCAACCATTGAGCGGTTCGGAGACCTCATCAATTTTTTCTCCGACAGGAGCGAACTTTCCAAAATAAACCGCAACGCCGGCATCGCCCCCGTGAAAGTCTCGGCACCGACACTGGATGTAGTCGAGAAAAGCCTGTACGTGGCGCGGGAGTCGGAAGGGGCCTTCGATCCGACCATCGGCCCGGAAATACACATGTGGGATTTTCACAAGAAGATAAAGCCTTCCGACTCTGACATACGGGAAAAACTTCCCCTGGTCGATTATCGGAACGTTGTGGTCGACAAAAAAAATTCCACGGTATTCCTCAAGAAAAAAGGGATGATGCTCGATCTCGGGGGGATCGCAAAAGGATACGGGGCGGACCTTGCCGTTGGGGCGCTCAAGCGAGATGGAATACGGGCCGGCATAGTTGCCGTGGCCGGCGACATAAAGACCTTCGGATTGAAGCCCGACGGTTCACCATGGAACGTGGGGATCGAGAACCCCCGTCAAAAGAACGCCTCCGATGAAATCATGGCTACGATCAGGTTGAGCGACGAAGCGATATCGACTTCGGGCGACTACCAGAGGTTCTTCATATTGGACGGACGGAGGTACCACCACCTTCTGGACCCCAAGACGGGCCATCCCGCGATGTTCTGCCGGAGCGTGAGCGTGATCACGGACAAAGGCGTTTTTACTGACTCGTTGGCGACCGCCGTCTTCATTCTGGGGCCCGAAAGAGGGATGAAGCTGCTGCAGAAACTGGGCATGAACGGGGTCATAGTCGACGCCAAAGGTAATATACACATTACGCCCGGTCTTAAAGGGAAACTGACAATTGAAAAAGATCATTAGGAGCACGACCATGGCCGACAGGCTGCTTTTTCTCGTCCTTCTTATAGGCTCCGTCGCCGGAATATTCATAGCGAGGGACGCCCTTCCCCAGGCCACCGGCGTGGTCATCGACGTGGCGGGAAAGCCGGCCTACAATTTCCCTATAGACGTCAACAGGACCGTTACTCTCCACGGGCCTTACGGAAAGATGGTCGTCGAGATCAGGGACCGGAAGGTACGCATGAAGGAGGCCCACTGCCCCAACCTGCTCTGCGTCAAGGAGGGATGGATTTCAAAAGGGGTGATAGTCTGCCTTCCCAACAAGGTCGTCATCACCGTCGGCGGAGGGACAGCCGGCCCAAAAGGGGTCGATGCAATTACAAGATAAATACCGGGTCGCACTGCTTTCGGCATACGCGCTGGCCCTGTACGGTTTCGAAGCCCTGCTTCCGACCCCGATCCCCTGGCTCAGGCTGGGACTGGCCAACATCATCACTGTCGTGGCGCTTATGCTTTACGGCTTCCGGACGGCCATGATGGTAACGCTCATCCGGATCATACTCGCCTCGATCTTTACAGGCACATTTCTCGGGCCCGCTTTCATGCTCAGTTTCAGCGGTGGGGTCCTCAGCACGGCAGCCATGGGGGCCGTCTTTCTGCTGACGAGAAACCTTTTTGGACCCGTCGGTCTCAGTATCATAGGGGCGCTCTTTCATAACCTGGCGCAGCTCACCCTGGCGTATTTCCTCTTTATCCAAAGGATAGAGGCGGTGCTCATAATCAGCCCTGTGATAATCCTCATAGGAACACTGACAGGACTGACGAACGGTGTCATTTCCGAACTGCTGATAAGAAACATATTGAAAAAAAAGGACGGAACACTCCAAAATGTACATTAACGCCAACGGTGCAGGAAGGCTTGCATTTCAGGTTCTTCATTCATCCGAAAATGCTTATACGCTGTCATTCCCGAGGCAGTAGCCGGGAATCCATTTTTCTTGAGAAAACCTGGATACCCGCCTTCGCGGGTATGACGGATAAGGCCTTTTTTCATGCTCCTTTATGAGCCCCGGCCGGTGTGGGCTCCCGGCGCAGTAATCGGGAATGACGATCTCAAGAAAGTTTTTTTGCGAAGATTCAAGTTTAATATATATAAAAGATGAAGATAACGTGCCCCATCTGTAAACAGACGACGACGTGGGAGGAAAACCCCTGGAGGCCCTTCTGCTCCGAAAGGTGCAAGCTTATGGACCTGGGGGCATGGGCCGCCGAAGATTACAGGATCGCGGGGAAAAAAGAAGAAGAGGAAGACGAGAAAAGACAGGAGGAATAGTCCATGGTAAACATCGGAATAGCAGGAGCTGCAGGGAGAATGGGCAGCCGGATAGCCGCCCTCTCCGGGGAATATGAGGGACTGAGACTGGCAGGCGCTTTCGAGAGAAGGGGCCACAAGGACTCGGGGAGGGACATCGGGTTGGTTGCAGGGACCGGGGAAACAGGGGTGCTGCTCGCCGAAAGTCTGGATGCAATTATAGATGCTGTTGACGTCGTCATCGACTTCACATCGGTAGAATCGACAAAAGAGAACCTGAAAACCGTAGCTGGAAGAGGGAAAGCCATGGTCATAGGCACGACGGGTTTTACCGGGGAGGACATTAAGGAGATCGAGGCGGCATCAAAGGGCATTCCCTGTGTTATGGCGTCCAATATGAGCCTGGGAGTGAATCTCCTTCTGAAAGTCCTTCAGGACGTGGCACAGGCCCTGGGCGATGACTACGACGTCGAAATCGTCGAGGCCCACCACAGGATGAAGAAGGACGCGCCGAGCGGCACGGCAATGAAAATGGCGCACGTTATTGCCGAAGCCCTCGACAGGAACCTGGACGATGTAGCGGTCTTTGCGCGGAAAGGCATCATCGGCGCCCGCACAAGGAAGGAAATAGGCATTCAGACCGTTAGGGCCGGAGACATCGTCGGAGAGCATACCGTCATTTTCGGCGGTCTCGGGGAGCGGATCGAGATCACGCACAAGGCGTCAAGCAGGGACACCTTCGCCAGGGGAGCACTCAAAGCGGCCCTCTGGCTTGCTGCCGGGAAGCCGGCAGGTCTCTATGACATGCAGGACGTCCTCGGCCTGAAATAAGTGAGGGCTCTACTCTTTCTCGAACTGGTCCTTTGAGGCCCCGCAGATTGGACAGACCCAGTCATCGGGCAGATCTTCAAAAGATGTGCCCGGTTCGATACCCCCGTCCGGGTCACCTGCTTCCGGATCGTATACATAGCCGCAGACTGTACATTTCCATTTTTCCATCATGTAACCTCGCCTTCTATTCAATAATTATGCTTAGTAACTAATTTTATAAGAATCTCAATGCCTTTACAAGTTTAAGGGAAAAAACGTGCGGGTCAATGTAACGGGCTGCCGGCCATTAATTACGTTGAATAAACGCATTTCTTTTGATATAGTATCAGAAATTTCCATGGACATTCAGGAGAAGAAATCGGTAATCGAGGCGCTGCTCTTCGTCGCGGGCGAGCCGCTTGCGCCCTCGGCCCTCAAGGGCGCAACGGACATACCGGAAGCCGAGATCAGGCAGATCCTCGAGGACCTTGCTGCGGAATACAAGGGAAGAAACGGCGGGGTCCTCATTATCGAAATCGCAAACGGGTACCAGATGGTAACAAGCCCTGACTGCGCCCGGTGGATAAGGAAGTTCAGGAACACGAACACCTCAAACAAGCTTTCCATGCCGGCACTTGAAACCCTGGCGATTGTCGCCTACAATCAGCCGGTAATCAAGGCCGAGATAGAGCAGATACGCGGTGTCAATTCCGACGGGGTCATAAAAACCCTTCTCGACAGAAGACTCATCAAGATCATGGGCCGCAAGGAGATGCCCGGGAGACCGCTCCTGTACGGCACGACACGCGAATTTCTCCAGTACTTCGGACTCAAGGACCTGACCGAACTTCCTACGATCAAAGAACTCAACAGAGAGGAAGCAGCTTGAAAATCAGGCCATGCACGGCATGGAAAACACCTTTTGCCATCCTGTTGTCCTTACTCTTTCTCTGTGCCGGCGCGGACGCTTATGCCGGCGTCAGGTACACTGTAAAGAAAGGCGACACCCTCTCAGGCATAGCATACAGGTATAAGGTCCGCGTCAGTGCCATACGCCGCATCAACAAGGTCAACGCGGTGCGGCTGAGGCTCGGATCGACGATCGTGATCCCGGTGAAGGACAGGACTGCCGGGGAAAAAGCCGAAAAAGTCGCCGGGACCGAGCAGGCCGTACCGGGTGAAAAGATCACGCCCGCCGCATTCAGTAACAGCGAACTGAAATCGGTGAGGCAAACAGCCTCCAACCTTTATCACACGGTGAAGAAAGGAGACACCCTCTCCTCAATTGCCCGCAAATATTCAGTCACCATCGCCGATATCAGGCACCTGAACGGACTCAGAACGTCAAGACTGAAAAGGGGACAGAAACTTCTGATACGTCCGGCGGGGCCGAAGACATACATTGTCAGGAGAGGTGACAATCTCCGGGAAATAGCAAGAAGGTTCAACCTGGACCCCGACGACCTTATGGAAATAAACGGGATAGAGACGCCGGCACTCAAGGTGGGTCAGAAACTCTACCTCCAGGAAACGGTGGATGATTCTTCAGCGGCGGAGGCTTACGCAGGGGTCGTCGAAAAGAATACCGGCGAAGAGGCCTACGAGTTCTCCGGGCGGGAAGAAGCCGCGGGCGATACCGCCCGGGAGAGCCTCGTCGCCTTCGCCAGGAAACTGCTGAACATACCTTACAAGTTCGGTGGCAACAGTATCTTCGGGATAGACTGTTCGGCCTACGTGAAGAAAGTATACGGGTTACTCGGGGTAAAGCTGCCGAGGACCGCGCGGGAACAGTTTAATTCAGGAGAGACAATCGACAAGGACCAGTTGTCCGTCGGAGACCTCGTTTTCTTCGGAACTCACGCTTCATTTCCCTCCCACGTCGGCATCTATATCGGCAACGACCTTTTCATCCATGCGTCCTCGAAAGGCAGGAAGGTGACGATCAGCAACCTTGATACGCCGTACTTCCTCAGGAGGTTCATAGGGGCCAAAAGACTCCTGACCGGGGGATTGACGGAAGAGCTGTCAGATGGAGAGGTTTCCGGCAGCCCTGCCGAAGAGGTTCACTGAGTTAGTCCTAACGTTGCAAAACAGCCCGGAAGGGCCACCGAAAAAGTCTTGTAATGACGACATGATTCTATTTATCTTCCACATGAATGAGGACCTGACGTTTAGTGACTTCCGGAAGATGGCCGGCAGGCGCCTCTCCAGGGATGTAAGGTGTCGCTACAAGACATTTTTCGCCGCCCCTTCCGCGCTTTTCAGGGATTTTTATGCAGCGTCAAGGTTAATCCCGGCCCTTTTGTCCTGCTGAAGCTGAAAGCGAAAACCTCTTTCCCGCGTCCCTTCAAAACTTGACTTTAGGCACGGCTCCTTCACCCTCGGGCAGTTGATAATACCTGGCCGCCGATACGCCAGCCAGGGCCGAGAAAAACCTGCCGTAGACGGTCCTTCGGTAAGTGTTGAGTTGCCGGACGGCTTCGTTATACCTCATCCTTGCGACCGCGACCCTGTTTTCCGTCCCTTCGAGGCTATCCTGAAGCTTCAGAAAGGACTCGTTCGCCTTGAGCTGGGGGTAAGACTCCCGCAGCATCAGGAGTCTGGAGAGCATGCCCTCAAGCCTGTTAGATGCATCTATCTTGCCCTGCACTCCCGATGCCTGGAAATATTTCGTCCTTGCCGCGGCGATGTTCTCGAAGAGTTCCCTTTCGTGCTTGGCATAACCCTTGACGGTCTCAACAAGGTTGGGTATCAGGTCATATCGCCGCTTCAGCTGGTTCTCTACCTGCGCCCAATTCGCCTTGACTCCCTCGTCCATGGATATCACCTTATTATATTCGCCGATCCCCCATCCGACCGTAACGACAGCGGCTACCACTATAATCGCCAGGATCACAAGGGCCGTCTTTACTCCTTTTCCCATCACAGTCCTCCCTTTATGAAAAAAAGTTACTATACTGTAACATATACCTCTCTGTTCCAATAGCCCCTGACATCAGGAAAAGGCATTCTTTCATGTTATCATTCCCGAGGTAGTAATCGGGAATCCAGCTTCTAAGACAGATTGGATGCCCGAATGAAGTCCTCGGGCATGACGGAAAGGGAACTATGGCCTGGAAGTAACATTCGGTGAACTCCTATATCAAGACTGTCAGGCAAGCGTTTGTGGCCCTGTATTCTCCGACTTCCCGCACCCGCAAGGCAAATAATTCACGAAGCCCGGCAGGGACGGCGAAAAATGCCTTGTAGGGACACCTTGCAGCCCTATAGAGAGGCCCGCCAGCCTTTCTTCGAAAGTCGCAGCACTTTATGACTGCATTCATGTGAAAGATGAATAAGATCATGTCGTCATTACAAGACTTTTTCGATGTTCCTGCCGGGCTGTTTCACCGTGTGAGGATATAAAATCACATCAGTTACCAACCGCCGGACGCGCCTCCGCCGCCGAAGCCTCCTCCTCCGCCACCGCCGAAGCTGCCGCCTCCGCCGAAACCTCCGCCGCCGAAGCCTCCTCCTCCCCATCCCCCTCTCCTGCCGCCCATTGAAGATGCAAACAGGAGAAGCAGAAAGAGGCGCGGATTCTTTATAAACAGTATGGCGGCGCCGACAAAAAAGAGGAGGGTCAGGATCGTGCCTGCGATCCCGCCCTTTCCAGCCCTTTCACCATAAGTACCACGAAGTTGAGGCATCCCGGTGATCCTGACGCCCTGGCTCGCTGCAATCCTGTTTGAGACGGCGACCACCGCGGCGAATATTCCCGTCGAAAAATCGCCCTTTCTGAAATAAGGGACAAGATATTGACGTCCGACTGTCCCGACAAAACTGTCGGGAAGGACGCCTTCAAGCCCGTATCCTATCTCGAACCGGTATTTCCTGTCCTTCAGCGCAACCACAAGCAACACCCCGTTGTCCTTGCCCTTCTGTCCCAGTTTCCATCTGTTGTGGGCAACATCAATGGAGAACTGCTCTATCGGTTCGCCCTGCAGTTTCGTGACCGTCAGGACAACAAACTGTGCCGTAGTCTTCTGCTCCAGTTCCTTCAGGTACCCGTCCAGACGCACCTTTGCATTATCATTCACAATACCCGCGAGGTCCACTACATAGTCCCGGGGTGTTGCCGGCACCGGGGGAACTACGGCAAAAACCGTAGAAGCGGCAACAAAAAGAGCAAGAATTATCAGGATAAACGGCAGACGCTTACACAACGAGGCCATCGACTATTTCTCCGATTCTTTCTGTGGCGGCATAGTATTCTTCAAAGACCGCATAAATTTCCTCTTTAGACGGTTTCAGGTGACCCCTCTTGATGTCCAGGACCTTCCTGAAGCTTGCCGTGTCCACTCCCGTGGCCGAGGCAAGCTCCGCTATCACGTCATGATGCTTCACCGGTCGCTCTCTCCCCATGAGGCAGATAATCCCCTTGAAGAGTGGAATATACCCCGTAATGGAACCGGCCAGCCGGTCCGTAAGCACCTCCCTGTCGCCCATCGACGAGATGTATCCCTGTCTGAGGCCGATAAGTTTGCTCTTGACATCACGCTCGCACTGCCGCCTCAGGTCCGCGTTGCTTATGGAAAGGCCCCTCAGAATATCCTCCCCGTATACCGTCTCATGAACATGTTTGAAATCAAGAAACTCTATCGGAAACACATCGAGCGAGTTTCTGATATATTCGGGCGTCATTATCAGAGGCGCCGAAACCCCCTTTTTCCTGTACTTCTTTCCCATAGGGGCCAGGAACCTGACAAATTTCAGGTCCATTTTTTCCAGCACGACTATGCTGTCTATGTCGAAGGTCTTTTCATTATAGTCTTCAGTCACCGCACTTCCAGTCAAGTGGATGGAATCTATATTGTCAGAATATCCCTGGAGAATCTCCTCCAGAAAGGGCCTGACCTTTTCCGCCACCGCCCCTGAAATTCTCTCCAGCTTTAATGAGATCATCGTCAGAACCTCCTGTTTACAAATATAGCTATCAGTGTCGGCGGCCTTCCTGCCGAAAAGATGCCTTGTCCCGACCGGCACTAGTCACTGTTGCTCGACGGCCCGCTGCACCGTATCACCCGTCTGTCCGTAACAATCACTCCGACCCTGACATCGTGCGGCTCGGCCGGTATCGAGTCGATTATCTGCTCTTCGTATGCCGGGGCAACAACGGGGATATCCTTTTTCAGTCCCGCCAGCAGCCTGTCGTAATATCCGCCTCCATACCCTATCCTGTCGCCGGCCGGATCGAAGCCGGCCCCCGGAATTATCACGAGGTCCGTATCATTCACATCCACCGGTATCTCTCCGGCCGTTGCAGGCGGCTCGGGGATTCCAATATACCCCGGTACCAGTTCATCCACGTTCCGGATTTCATACAGGAGAAGGAGATGTCTTTCCCTGTCTACTTTCGGGACCATCACCTTCTTCCCCCCCGCAAGCAGGGGCCGCATCATGGCAAAGGTATCGACCTCCGACCTGAACGAGGCGAAGAAAAAAAACGTGCCCGCCCCTGCGACTTCGTCCAGTAAGAGGGTCCTTTCACAGATCCGGCTGTTCTTGATTCTTCTTACTTCGGGGGGGATGGCGTCACGCTTGTCGAGGAGTTCCTTCCTGAGAGAGTTCTTATCCTTCACGAAGAGTCTTCTCTATCGCGGTCTTGATGGTCCTCACCTCTTCCACTGTCTGTGGAGAATGACTGTAAGGAGAGGCCCCCTTCATGTCGGCTTCCATGACATCGTCATGAAACGATATGTGACCTATGAGCTCCATGCCGCCTATTCCCGACCTTATGAAATCGACGTCTTCCCGCCCCCGGACCTTGTTGGCCACGACAAATACCTTTTTCACACCCAGGTCCCTGGCCATCTCCCTGACTACGCCGGCGGTCTGGAGACTCCTCTGGCCCGGTTCGACCACGACGACAAAGGCGTCGACGGAACCGGCCGTTCCCCTTGTCAGGTGCTCGATCCCCGCTTCCATATCGACAATAACCACCTCGTCCCTTTCCACTACGAGGTGCCTGAGGAGCATTCTGAGAAGAACATTTTCGGGGCAGTAACATCCCGATGCAGCGGCCTTCGATTTTCCCATCACCAGGAGAGTGATCCCGTCAACCCTGTATCCAAGACCTTCCGGCAGGTCGTCAACCTTCGGATTGAGTTTGAAAATTCCTCCCATGCTGCCGGGCTTCGACCCCGTTCGTTCCTCTATCAGCTCGCCGAGGTCCGCAATGGGCCTTATCTTTTCGGCGTCCGCCTTCGGTACCCCGAGAGCGGACGCAAGATTGGCATCAGGGTCTGCGTCCACTGAAATGACCTTTTTCCCCTCTGAGGCAAAGAGATAACTCAATACCGCAGAAAGTGTGGTCTTACCCACCCCGCCTTTTCCCGTAATAGCGATCTTCATTAAAAATTCTAACATTATAAAGGTTTTACTGTCCATTACGGGCACTGAGCCGCTACTGCGGATCGCTGTAACTGCGTAAGTTTTTCGACTTCAGGATGAAGGAGTATGCCTTCTGCACACCCTGACTGCTCCTTACGAGCCGACGCCGGAGGAACTTGAGATGAAAAGCCAGCCTATCTATTTGATTTTTATATAAATTATACGTTATTATTCCTGCATGGATATCAGGAAAGTCCTCGATGAATCAAGTCGTTATCTTATGCATACATATAACCGGTTTCCGGTTGTGCTCCGGAAAGGCCGCGGGATGAAGGTGTGGAGTTCCGACGGCAAGGAATATCTCGATTTCATGGGCGGTGTAGCCGTCAACTGCCTCGGACATTGCCATCCAAAGATTGTAATAGCCTTACAAAAACAGGCCCAGCGCCTTATTCATGTCTCGAATTATTTTCATATCGAGTCCCAGATCGAGCTTGCCAGGATGCTTGTCGAAAACTCCTTTGCCGACAAGGTATTCTTTTGCAATTCCGGGGCCGAGGCCAATGAGGCCGCGATCAAACTCGCACGGAGATATTACAGGGAGCATATCGGACAGGACCGCTTCGAAATCATAAGCGCCTTGAACTCTTTTCACGGCCGCACCCTCGCTACGCTTTCGGCGACCGGTCAGGAGAAGCTGAGAAGGGGCTTCGGTCCTCCTGTGCCGGGTTTCATGCATGTGGAATTCAACAACATAACGGCGCTCGAAAAAGCGGTGAAACCGGAGACCTGCGCGGTCATGCTCGAACCTATACAGGGCGAAGGCGGCGTGGTAATACCTGACGCCGGCTACCTCCGCGACGTGAGGTCTCTCTGCGACCGGCATGGCATTCTCCTTATACTGGACGAGGTTCAGACCGGCATGGGAAGGACGGGATCGTTGTTCGCCTATGAACAGTTCGGCATAACACCCGATATCATGACCCTGGCGAAAGGCCTCGGCGGCGGCGTTCCCATAGGCGCGATGCTCGCAACGGATAAAATCGCCGCCGGCTTCCAGCCCGCGACGCACGGCTCCACATTCGGCGGAAACCCGCTCGTATGCGCCGCAGGTGTAGCAGCAATCGAGGTCATTCTTGAAGACGGTTTCGTCCTGGACCAGTGCAGGAGGATGGGGAGTTATCTTAAAAAAAGACTCAAAGACCTGCAGGAGGAGTTCCCGAGCAGGATCGCGGAAATCCGTGGTATGGGACTCCTCATCGGGATGGAGCTGATCCGCGACGGCGCGCCTGTCGTTAAGGCATGCATGGAGAACGGGATACTCATCAACTGCACGGCCGGTAACGTTCTGAGGTTCATGCCGCCGCTGATTGTGACGGAAAAAGAGATAGACCATCTGGTCGACGTTCTCGGACAGGTTTTTGACCGTCTTTCCTAGGAGATGATTATGAAAAGGGACTTCATTACGCTGTGGGACTTGTCTTCCGGGGAGATCTCCCGCCTCGTGCACAGGGCACTCGACCTCAAGAGCGGCAAGGATGCCGGTCAATGTCCCCTTATCGGGAAGAGCATAGGTCTTCTTTTCGAAAAACCGTCCACGCGCACGAGGGTTTCCTTTGACGTCGGGGTCTATCAACTCGGGGGGAACCCCATCTACTTGAATACTTCGGATCTTCAGCTCGGAAGGGGGGAAAGCATTCCGGATACGGCCAGAACTCTTTCCCGCTATCTTGACGGCATTGTCATACGGACCTTTGCCCATTCCACGCTCGAAAAGTTTGCCGCCGGCGCAGAGATCCCTCTGATCAACGGGCTGAGCGACCTGCACCATCCATGTCAGACGCTTGCCGACCTGATGACGATGGCGGAAAAAAAGGGGCGGATCAAGGGACTGAAGGTGGCTTATGTCGGGGACGGGAACAATGTCTGCAATTCCCTGATCGAAGCCGCTTCACTCATGGAATTCGATCTGACCGTCGCCTGTCCGGATGGCTACGAGCCCGACCCCGGTGTTCTCGACAGGGCAAGAGAGGCGGCGAGGAGCGAGATCATCGTCCTGGGCAACCCGAAGGAAGCCGCCGGGATGGCCGATGTCGTATATACCGACGTATGGGTCAGCATGGGAGAGGAACGGCAGGCTGCAGACAAGAAGAAGAAGCTTGCGGATTACCAGATAAACAGCCCGCTTCTGTCCTGTTCCCGGAAAGATGTGATCGTGCTTCACTGCCTGCCGGCGCACCGGGGGGAGGAGATCACCGATGAAGTGATGGACGGTCCGCTCAGCGCAGTCTTTGACCAGGCCGAAAACAGGCTTCACGCGCAGAAAGCGCTGCTCGAAATGCTCATTGCCGGTCGTTGAACATAACGTTTATTATAGAAGATAGTGGCCCCGGTTCGTGATTCTTCCGGGAGGAGGATCGGATCTTCAGGTCTTGTATGAAACAGAAGATTATTTCAGAAGCCCCCAAATGAAGAAGCCGGAAGGTTGAAGCGGTAACACGCATGCCATGTCCTCTGAATTGAATATAGAAAAGGGGAATTCCTCCATACTCGTCGTCGACGACATGCCCTTCAATCTGGAGGTGATGGAGGGGATACTTTACAGGGAGGGGTACCGGGTAGTTACCGCTTCAAATGCAGGCGAGGCCCTGCAGGTTATAGAGAGCAAGCCCGTAGACCTGGCGGTCCTCGACGTGATGATGCCGGGCATGAACGGCTTCGACCTCTGCAGGAAATTGAAGTCCCTTGCCGGAAGAAGATTCTTCCCGGTGGTCCTCGTGACCGCATTGAACGAACTGGATGACAAGATTGCCGGTCTGGAAGCGGGGGCCGACGATTTCCTGACAAAACCATTTCATACAGTTGAGCTGATAGCAAAGATCAGGTCCCTTCTGCGGCTGAGGAAGCTGCAGGGCGAGCTGGATCATTCGGAAGACATAATCCTCACGCTGGCTGTCGCCATAGAGGCCAAGGACCCTTATACGAAGGGCCATTCCGAAAGGGTCGGAAACTTGTCCATGGATTTCGCATCATATATCGGGTTGCCGTCCGGCGACCAGCACCTGCTTTACAAGGCGGGCGTCCTCCACGATATCGGCAAAATCGGGGTAGACGATTACATCCTTCACAAGAGCGACGACCTCACCGCGGGGGAACTGAAGTCGATAAGAGAACACGTGATCGTCGGAGAGCACATCTGCAAACCCCTCCATTCGGCTCGCAAGATACTGCCTGCCATTCGTCATCACCACGAGCGCTGGGACGGGACCGGCTTTCCCGACAGGCTCCGGGGAGACGAGATACCTTTCTTTGCCAGGATCGTCGCCATAACGGACACATTCGACGCCATGGTGTCGAAGCGGCCTTACAGGGCCGCCTTCTCGCCGAAAGAGGCTTTGGGCAGAATGGAGCAGGAAAAGTCGCAGGACCAGTGGGATCCCGCCCTGATCGACAGGTTCATCTGCATGACAAGAGAGCGGCTGGGGATAAGGCAATGATCAAGGTCTGCATAGTCGGGGCGGGCAGGGCCGGCAGTTCCCTGCTCGATATTTTTCTGAGTAACGGTGCCGTCAAGACGGTAGGCGTCACTGACAGGGACGGGAACGCACCGGGCCTTGAGATCGCCGGAAGGGAGGGTATCTTCGTCGCCGGTAATATCGATGAGCTTTGTACGCAGGCCCCTGATATCATCGTAAATGTCACCGGTGACCGCGAACTTGGCAGGTCCATCGCGGAGAAGGTCCCTCCGGACATCGAGGTCATCGGAGAAACGGGGGCAAAGCTTCTCCTGGGACTTGTCGAGCGCTATAGGAAGGGCCAAAGGGAAGTGGCGCTGCAGAATGACTTGAAGGCCCCTAACACAGGTCTCGATGACAAGGTGATCGAGAAGACCCGGGAGCTTGAAAAGATGAACCTTGAGCTGGAGCGTGCAAACCGGATAAAGGCACGTTTCATCTCTAACATAAGCCATGAATTGCGAACACCGCTGAATTCCATACTCGGTTTTTCCGAAATCCTGCTGGATAAGACATTCGGCGAACTGAACGAGAAACAGGCCCGCCATCTCTCAAACATCTCCGCTTCAGGCAAACACCTCCTGCAGCTTGTAAACAATATCCTCGATCTGGCCAAGATAGAGTCCGGCAAACTGGAGCTCATATACGATAGTTTTGACCTGAAGGAGGCCGTCGACGAGGTGGTGATGATCATGGGTTTCCTGGCCGCAAGGAAATCGATAATGGTCGGTGTGGAGATAGATCCGGACGTGAAGACTTTTTATGCCGACAAGACCAAGTTCAAGCAGGTCCTCTATAATCTCCTCTCTAACGCCATGAAGTTTACTCCCGAGGGCGGCAGTGTGGGCATCCGGGCCGAGGGATCGGCAAACACTGATCGCCGGCTGCCCTGGGCTCTGAACGGCCAGCATTTTCTGAAGGTGACTGTGTGGGACAAGGGGATAGGTATCAGGGAAGAGGACATGGACAGGATATTCGAAGAATTCGAGCAGGCGGACCCCTCCATGTCGAGAAATTTCCAGGGGACCGGGCTCGGCCTTTCCCTCACGAAGAGACTGGTAGATCTGCACGGAGGGAGGATAACTGTCACCAGCAGATACGGAGAAGGCAGTGAATTCATTTTCTACCTTCCCGTTGTATCCGAACGGAAAAGAGAAGAGATCTGCGACTTCACTCCCGCCGCCCGGACATATCCGTGGCTCAAGGAAGAGGCACCGCTTGTTCTTGTCGTTGAAGACGACATCCCCACTTCGGAGATCCTGACCATACATTTGAGCAAGGCGGGCTACAAGGTGGCCCGAGCCTACGACGGTATCGAGGCCATCTCAAAAGCCAGGGAACTCAAGCCCTTCGCCATCGCGCTGGACGTCATGCTGCCGCGGAAAGACGGATGGGAGGTCCTTCAGGACCTGAAGACAGATCCGGAGACCAATGACATACCCGTTCTCATACACTCAATAGTAGACAACCAGGACCTCGCCTACACCTTGGGGGCGTCGGATTACCTTTTGAAACCTGTGGACAGGAGTGTCCTTCTGGGCAAGCTGGGAGAACTCGCTGCCTGCAAAGACAAAAGAGATCTTGTGATACACCTTAAAGACCTTGAAGTAGTGCACCCGAAAAGGGCGGGGCTCGTAGACGAACTGACGGAACTTTTCAATCACCGGTATTTTCAACTGCGACTGGCGCAGGAGGTGAGCCGGTCCGTCAGATACCGGATACCGCTCTCTCTTATCCTCATTGATGTCGATGATTTCAGCGTCTATACCAAACTCAACGGTGACTACCGCGGCAATCTTGCCCTGAAGAAAATCGCCGAACTGCTCAAGAAGAATGCCAGGAGCGCCGATGTCGTAGTCAGGTACGGGGGAGACGCTTTTTGCGTGATACTTCCCAACACTGCCCTCTCGTCTGGCGTCGTACTGGGCAGGAGGTTCGGCGCCCTGATCCGCGACCATCCTTTTCAGGGTGAAGAGGCCCAGCCGCTTGGACGGATCACGGCGAGCGCAGGGGTGGCGTCCCTGGAAGACGGGCCGCCGGAGGAACTTATCCGGGGAGCCGAAGAGGCATTGGCTGCCGCCGTGCGTAAGGGCGGGGGCAACCTGGAGGTGTTTTCCCGTGAATAATACGCTTTCCGTAATCCCCCTTGGCGGCGTCGAAGAAATAGGTCTCAACATGACAGTCATAGAATACGGGGAAGACATGGTAGTCATCGATGCAGGGCTCATGTTTCCGCAGGAAGACATGCCGGGCATCGACTTCGTGATCCCGGACTTTACTTACGTGCTCGAAAACAGGGAGAAGCTGAGAGGGATAGTCATCACACATGGCCACGAAGACCATACGGGAGCACTGCCTTTCCTTCTCAAGGAAATCAATGTCCCTGTCTTCGGCACCCCTCTCACGCTCGGCCTCGTCAGGGAAAAACTTCGCGAGCACAACCTCGAACATGTGGAGCTCAACTCGGTGATGCCCCGTGAGGTCGTGACCCTGGGAGTGTTCGAAATAGAGTTCATCCGGGTCACCCACAGCATTGTCGACGGCGTCGCCTTCGGCATAAAGACCCCTGTGGGGCTCATGGTGCACACGGGAGATTTCAAGCTCGATCCCACCCCCGTCGACGGACAGCTGATGGACTTTCACCGGTTTTCGGAATACGGGGAAAGGGGCACCGTCCTTCTCCTTTCGGACAGTACAAACGCTGAAAAGGGAGGGTTCACCTTCTCCGAGAAGGAGGTCCGCAGGTCTTTTGAGGACATCTTCTCGAAGGCGAAGGGAAGGATAATTGTCGCCACATTCGCCTCCAACATCCACAGGATACAGCAGGTGATCGACGTTGCCGCCATGTTCGGCAGGAAGGTGATCCTCTCCGGCAAGAGCATAGTTTCAAACGCCCGGATCGCCCTGGATCTCGGTTACCTCAAAATACCCCGGAACATATGGCTGCGTCTGGAAAACCTCAAGGACCTCAGAGACGAGGAAGTCGTCATCATCACCACGGGGAGCCAGGGCGAACCGATGAGCGTCCTGTCGCGTATCGCGACGGCGGAACACAAGACAATAAGCATAAAAGAGGGAGATATAGTCATCCTGTCGGCCAAGATCATACCCGGGAACGAGCAATCGATCGGGAGGATAATAAACCATCTCTTCAGGAGAGGGGCCGACGTAATTTACGAAAAAGTATCGGAGATCCACGTATCGGGACACGCCTCAAAGGAGGAACTCAAGCTCATGCTGAACCTGGTGCGGCCGAAGTATTTCGTCCCCGTCCACGGCGAACACCGGCACAAGGTCTATCATGCGAGGCTCGCTGAAAAGACCGGAGTGCCGAAACCCAATATCTTTATTCTCGACGACGGAGATGTGCTGGAAATCTCCGGGGAAGGGGCCGCCAAAACCGGGAAGATAACCTCGGGCAGGGTCTACGTCGACGGCAAAGGAGTGGGAGACGTACGGGACATGGTGCTGAGGGACAGGCGGAGACTGGCCCACGACGGGATCGTTCTTATCCTGATCGGGATAGAAAAACTGAGCGGCACCATAGTTTCCGGCCCGGATATAGTATCCAGGGGCTTCGTCTTCGAGGACGCCTCGCAGGAGATCATCAACGACGTGAAGGAACTCGTTTACAACAGCATGAAGGAACTGGACAGCGAGATCATTGCAGACAAGGCCCTCATACAGGCCAAGATACGGAGCGTCCTGAAGAAATACATCAGGAACACCATGGACAGGAAGCCGATGATCATGCCGATCATCTTCGAGGTCTAGCCTGATGCCGGACTGTTGCGAACGCGATCCCATGATATGGCTTCAGCGGAGCGGAGAAATCCCGCCGGCAAAGAAAGATTCCCGACCTGCCTGCCGGCAGGCAGGCGCGCTCCGCTTGCGAGAACGACAGAAAACGGCTCGGTATCTATGGTCTCGTCATTCCGGCTTGTCCGGAATCTTTCTTCATCACCGTGCTGCACTGAATATTTATATCCCATCAACGTTTTCATCTATTACCGCTTTCTTCCCGCGATTGTTATAATTATAGGGACATGGCTGAAAGGGTAAAACGGGTAAGGGAAGAAATCCTTGGTGTCATAGCCATACTGGGGAGCGTTTACCTGGCTATGAGCCTTTTCAGCTATTCGAAGTACGGGGACCCTGCGGTCTTTACCTACTCGGCGGCGACGGTGAGAAATTACGGAGGGGTCGCGGGTGCCTACCTCTCGGATTTACTGATCACCCTGGCCGGAATTTCATCGTACGCGCTCCCGCTTTTTCTGGTTGTCTTCGGACTGAGAAGGATGTTGGGCATACCCGGCCAGAAGATGTATTTCTGGGGGTCCATGCTCTTTCTATTTTCCTCATCCCTGATGCTTTCACTCCTGCATGTAACTTTCGATCTCAACACAGGGATAAACTCCGGTGGACTCATGGGGTCTATCACGACGGGCTTTCTGGAACGGTATCTCTCCACCCTTGGCGCCTATTTGTGTTCTATCTCGGCGTTTCTCTCGTCGGTGATCCTGCTTAGCCCGGTGTCGCTGAGTTCCTTCGCCAGGGGCCTGAAACCGGGAAAAGGCACGGAACCCGGGAGAAAGGCCGAAAAGTCGGTAATCGAAGAGGAAATTCTGATACGAAGCCCGGAGAAGACCGCCGGCCCCTTACTAAACGAGCATGTACCGCCGAAACCGCGGCCGGCCCGGTCCGGTCCGGCAAAATGGCAGAGGGTGGCCGTTCCGTCGGCCGGGGCAGACGGTTACACGTTGCCGTCCGTTGACCTTCTCACGGTCTATGACCCGTCAGAGCGGCCGGCGAAAGAGGAACTGCTTTCCAACTCGGCACTTCTGGAAAACAAGCTCGCCGATTTCGGCGTCGAAGGCAGGATAACCCAGGTGCACCCCGGGCCGGTCGTCACTATGTATGAATTCGAGCCCGCTCCGGGCGTGAAGATAAACAGGGTCGTATCTCTTGCTGACGACCTGGCCCTCGCCCAGAAAGCACAGAGCATGAGAGTGTCTCCCATACCCGGAAAGGCAGCCATAGGGATCGAGGTCCCCAATAAGCGCAGGGAGATAGTGTCCCTCCGGGAGGTCCTTTCTTCCGACAGGTTCGGCAAGAGCCACTCGAAGATAACGCTGGCTCTCGGCAAGGACATATTCGGCAGTCCTGTTGTCGCCGACCTGGCCAGGATGCCCCATCTGCTGGTCGCCGGCGCTACCGGAGCCGGGAAGAGCGTATCGATAAATTCCATGGTCATGAGCATCCTCTTCAAGGCCTCGCCCTCCGACGTGAAGATGCTGATGATAGACCCGAAACTTCTCGAACTTTCGATGTACGAAGACATCCCCCATCTCATTTCTCCGGTCATTACAAACCCAAGGAAGGCCGCTGAGGCCCTCAGGAAGATGGTTATCGAGATGGAGAGGAGGTACAGGCTCCTCGCCGAAAAGGGAGCGAGGAACATCGACAGTTTCAACAGGCTTGCGCCGGACGGGGAGAAGCTCCCATACATTGTCATATTCATCGACGAGCTTGCCGACCTCATGTTCGCCTCGTCAAACGAGGTGGAGGACGCGATAACGAGGCTTGCCCAGATGGCAAGGGCCGCCGGCATCCATCTCATAATAGCCACTCAGAGGCCCTCCGTAGATGTCATCACGGGGCTTATCAAGGCAAATTTCCCCGCCAGGATCTCCTTCCAGGTATTTTCGAAGATAGATTCCAGGACTATCCTCGATACGCAGGGGGCGGAACAGCTGCTGGGCAAAGGCGACATGCTGCTGATGCTGCCCGGATCGAGAATAGTGAGGGTCCACGGCGCATTGGTCACGGAAGCCGAGATCGGCGAGGCGACTTCCTACATTAAGTCGCAGGGGACCCCGGACTTCTCCATCTTCGAAGAAATCCCGACAGAGCAGCCGTCGGCGGAGGAAGATGACCATGCCGAGAAGGACGAGATGTTCGATAAGGCAGTGGAATTTGCCGACTCCGTGGGTGAAGTCTCCATATCGTCGCTCCAGAGAAGGTTCAAGATAGGATATAACCGCGCGGCACGGATCGTGGAAATCATGGAAGAAGAGGGAATGGTGGGCCCGCCCAAGGCGGCGGGCAAACCGCGGGATTTCATGAGGAGACACAGATGATTTTCTCTTTTGGCAGATATCTGACACGTACAATTTTTTTACTGGCTGTCTTCATGGCCTTTTTTTGCGCCTATCCTGTTTTAGACTCCCGTGCCGGTACTGAGGACAACATAGCCCGCATCCAGAAGGCATATGAACATTTCAGGGACCTCAGCGGTGATTTTGTACAGACCAGCGTCCTGAAGGACCTTGACAGAACCGACACGTACAGGGGGGAATTCTTCATCAAGCCTCCGCTCAGAATGAAGTGGCTTTATAAGGGGAAGGCAGCACAGGATGTTACGATCAACGGCGATACCGTTCTGATTTACAAGAAAAAAGACAATCAGGCTTACAGGGGGAAGTTCGACAGATCGACTTACGGCCAGACCCCCGTCGCCCTCCTGAGCGGTTTCGGAAACATACGACGGGAGTTCAACGTAACGGGTAAAGACAACACTTTGGTCCTCAGGCCCAGGAAATCCATGGGAACCATTACATACATCGAAATATCTCTGTCAGCCGCCGGGTTCCCTATCCGATCGTTCATCATACATGACACCTATTCGAATGTCATCACGATAGAGTTAAAGAATGTAAGGACCAACGCAGGAATCAAGGATTCCCTCTTCGATCTCACGGTCCCCAAAGGTGCCAACGTTTACGAACAGTAGGAACTGATAATTACGGAGGGCCTCAAAATTAAATGCACATTCTTACCACGGAGACACGGAGAAACCGAAAGGAAAAGATAGAGTTTAATCTCTCCATTGCGGCGAGGAGTTTATTCCTGCCTCTTCCCCTATTCTTGAGTTCTGTGTCTCTGTGTCTGGTGGTGAATAGCTCTTTCCCGGACAATCAGCCCCGCCGGTCAATCAAGGATCACTTCCTTTCCCCCGGTCGTGGAGTAACCCCTCAGCAGGAAAACAAGCGGCACGGCCAGCACAAACAGCGCCGTAACGAGCAGGAAAACATTGTTATAAGAAAGCATGCCCGCCTGCCTCATGAGCTGCCCGTCAAGAAATTTCAGGGCCATTCGATGTGACTCATAAAGTCCTGAACCGCTGCGTGCCGTCACTCCGGTCATGGACTTCAGCCAATTTGTCACGCCAGGGTTGAAGACAGTGAGGTTCTTCACAAGGCCGGCCCTGTAAGTCTGCTCCCCCCTGGTAAGAATGGTAGCGGCTATGGCTATGCCTACGCTTCCAAAGACCTGCCTGACAACGTTATAGAGCCCCGTGGCCGCCGTCATCCGGGGCTTTTCGATGGATGAAAGCACCGCGGTGCTCAGGGCAACGAAGATGAGGCCGAACCCTCCACCCTGTAACATGTTGGGCACAAAGAGCTCCCAGAACCCTACCTGAAGGGACATGGTCGAAAGCTGCCAGAAGGATATTGCCGTGACTATAAGGCCCGCCCCTATCAGGACCCGGGGGCCGAGCCTGTTGTACATCCTTCCGGCAACAGGCATGATAAGGGCCATGCAAAGGCCCCTGGGCAAAAGCACCAGCCCCGAGTCAAGAGCAGGATAGCCCAGCAGTTGCTGAAGGAACATCGGGAGTATAAACAGCGCAGCATACTGGCCCAGCCCCAGTACTCCCACAAGGAGGGTACCCGTCGCGAAAGGCACGTTCTTGAGCACGCGCAGATCAACGGCAGGCCTGTCCGCCGTAAGCTCCCGCCAGATAAAAAGTGCCATCCCGACGAATGAAAGCAGGGCCAGATAGACGATGAAATTCGACTGGAACCAGTCCTTGGTCTCACCTTTTTCAAGCATCAGCTGAAGCGCCCCGAGCCCGAGAACGAGAAACCCGAGGCCCTGAAAGTCGATCTTCCCCTTCTCCCGCTTGAGATAGGGCGGGTCACGGAGGAAACGGGTGATGAGTATCAGGTTAAGTATCCCGATGGGAATGTTGATAAAGAATATCCACCGCCAGGAAAAATTGTCCGTAAGCCAGCCGCCAAGCGCGGGGCCGAAGGCCGGGCCGAGCACCACGCCGAATCCGTAAATGCCCATGGCGATACCCTGCTCCTCGGTCGGAAAGCTCTCCCTGAGTATGGCCTGGCCGACCGGAATAATCGCTCCGCCGCCTATGCCCTGGATTACCCTGAAGACCACGAGGGATGTCAGGTCCCAGGACATGGCGCAAAGCAGGGAACTCGCCGTGAAAAGAAAGATGCTCGCCATGTAAAAGCGTTTCCGTCCGTATCGGGCGCTCATCATGGCGACAAGCGGCATGATGATAACGTTGGAAAGTATGTAACCGGTGGCAACCCAGGTTATCTCCTCCACAGAAGCTCCCAGGTTGCCGCGCATGTAAGGCAGGGCGACGTTCACGATGCTTATGTCGAGGGCGGCCATTATGGTCACCATGATGACCATCCCGGATATGAGCCATTTGTTGGTATCCCGGCCGTCGCTCAAAGCTTTGTGCACCCTTCCCCATGTCCTCGCCGGTCTCTCAGCAATCCCCGCAGGATGAGATCGCAGGGCTTCCCGGCTTCGAGCCTGCCCTGAGCATCGTCTCCAAGGTCTCCGGAAAGCTGGGCCAGTATCATGCCCCTGAGACAGTAAAAAAGCACCGAGGCCGTTGCCCGGCAGTCCATCTTTCTAAATACCTTCTTCCTGATCCCCTTTTCGAGTATGTCCGCAATGAGTTTCTTCTGAGAGTCGAAAAAGGCCTTTTTCAACGGTTTCTTTATCTCCAGATCGTGTTCCTTCATCTGCATCGAAACAAGTTTAGCCCTCTTGACGGCGTAGTCGAGATAACTGTCTATGAGACCGCTGAGGGCGACGAGGGGCTCCTTTTCTCTGAGGGGTTCGGTCATGGCGGAAAAGCCTTCGAGCTGACGCCGGAAAAGTTCGGAATAAAGCTCCTCCTTGTTGCCGTAATACAGGTATATCGTGCCTACGCTCAGGCCGGCGCGCACGGCAACCTTTCTTATGGTGGTATCGGCATATCCCGTCTCCGCAAAGAGCTGTTCGGCAGCCTCAAGGATGCATTTTCTTGACCCTGCGGAACCCCGTCTTTTCATCCGGCCCCCTTCATTAGCGGAGCGGTCTTCTGCTTTTTTCACGGTCTCTTTCAAGCTTTCCCTTTTAAACCCTGGAACTCACGCCTCTCAAATAGCTCAAAACTGAACACGTGTTCAGTATATTTTCCAACTTCGCGCCGTGTCAAGCAGACGGGCTCAAAGGCCACTGTTAAGCGCATGTTCCGGTTCCCCGGACTTGCGTTATAATATCCAATGCTGATTCTGGGTATTGACACCTCCTGCGACGATACGTCTGCCGCTGTTGTCGAAGACGGCAGAAAAATAATATCGAACATCATTTCGAGCCAGTCGGACATCCATACCAAATATGGCGGCATCGTTCCGGAACTTGCATCGAGAAGACATATCGAGATGATCACGCCGGTGGTTGACGAGGCCCTGAAGAAGGCGGGCATTTCCCTGAATGAAGTGTCCGCCGTTGCGGTCTGCCACGGTCCCGGCCTCATAGGCTCCCTTCTCGTCGGGTGCTCCTTTGCCAAAGCAGCCTGTTACGCCCGGAAGAAACCGCTCGTCGCGGTCAATCATCTCGAAGGGCATATCCTCTCCGCCTGTCTGGAAGGTCCCGCCCCGGAGTTCCCGTTCCTGTCTCTCATCGTCTCGGGAGGGCACACGAGCCTTTACATCGCAGAGGGATACGGAAAATATACCGAACTCGGCAGGACACGCGACGACGCCGCAGGAGAGGCATATGACAAGGTATCGAAGCTTCTCGGGCTCGGATATCCGGGAGGTCCCATAATCGACGCGCTCGCACGTGAGGGGAATCCGAAGGCCATGGATTTCCCCAGGGCATATCTCCCCGATACGTTCGATTTCAGTTTCAGCGGATTGAAAACCGCCGTACTGAACTTCCTGCGGAACACGCAGAAAACTTCAGGATCCCCCTCCCTGCCAGGCATCCTTATAAACGACATAGCCGCGTCGTTTCAGGCTGCCGTTGTTGATGTGCTCGTCCGGAAAACCGAATGGGCGGTAAAAAAGAAGTGGATCCGGCGCATCACGATCTCCGGCGGCGTAGCCGCAAACAGTGAACTTCGGAGGAGGATGAAGAAGATGTCGGCAGAAAGGGATGCCGAGGTCTTCGTGCCCTCCCCGGCCCTCTGCACGGACAATGCCGCCATGATAGCGGCCGCGGGATGCCATCGCTTTCTGAAAGGCGAACTCGCCGGACTCGACCTGAATCCCCAGGCATATTTAAGGCTCTGACAGGTTGGGCGGTTCGACTCCGGCCTTTACAACTTCATGGTCCGGTCAGCCATAGCTACAAAGGGCTTCCGCCGGTGATTAATGAATTCGTTGTATTCCGTCACGAACTCCACATAAGCATCCGCGTCTACGATGCCGTTCCTTACAAAAGGATTATGGCTGTTTGAAGAAACAGTCTCCATGTCCTTTCTCAGGGAATCGGACTTTGACAGATCAATGAGTTCCCTTTGCGCCCTGTCGGGGTGGTCAGTCACGCAATCCTCCCCCGGATTCTTTTCAGGAGGTCTTCCATTTCGAACAGCTTAAAATACTTTCCAATTAACTGCCAATCGAGGTTCTCCTTTTGCAGTAGAAGCAAAGACTCGATATCCGCTGCATCGCTTTGCTCTCTTGCGGGATTGTTCTTTATTGCCTGCAGCTTCAGTCCGACCAGATCTTCAGGTCTGAGAACGCTGACCGACAGCTCATTCCCGAATATTGCCTTCTCCTCGGCACGACCGAGCATATCCAGGCTTGCTTCCCTGAAGGCGTGAAGGAAGTCAACCTCCCCGAAAATGTTCAGCGCCGATACGTACTGTGAAACGTTCTCGCTTTTATACCGGCATTCGTAGCCGAGGTCAAGCATTATACGGTCCACCTTCCCGACGTCTTTCCGCTCAACAAGTATATCGAGGTCGACCGTTGATCTGCCCACCCCCCACAGTCCCAGGGCAAATCCTCCCATAAGGGCGTAGCGAATGCCTTCACTATGAAAGGCCGTCATAAGCTTCTCCAGGACCAGCCTGAACTTCATGAAGGAATTTTAGCACATAAATGATTATTGAAGCCGCTTCGGATTCACCCGACATCGTCAGGTGTCCATTTCGCCCACGTCCCCTATGTTACCGCCGGCTACTCTTCTTTTTACCACAAAAAAGGAATCAGCCTGTAACAGACCCGCTTCATATAAGCTTCATAACCCTTCAACTGTCTTCTCAGGAACCGTTCCTCAATAATTACCCTCAAAACCAGGGCCCCGATTGGAACAACCGACAGCGCCACGCCGGCGTATGACCCCAGCCACAAGGGGATGCCGACGATAAACAGGATACCACCGGCGTACAAGGGATGTCGTACCACTCCGTAGACGCCCGTGTCGATGACCTTCTGTACTCTTTCTTCCTGGAGCTTCACAACAGGCGAGGCAAAGGCGTTCTCCCTGAGAGCGAGAAACGCGATCCGCCAGCCGGACAGAAAAAGGACCAGTCCCAAAGATGAAGCGAGTATTCCGGGACCGGCCATCAGATGAAACCGGAAGACGTCCATAGGAATGAACGCAATCAGACCATAGAACGATATAAGAAGAAGCGTCAACACGATTTTGTCGGCAAGGGGCTGCCCCTTCTGTAACGGCGACTTGACGCGCTCGGCGAGCAGGTCCTTGTGCCCGGGAAAAAGCGAGGCTGCCGATGCCAGAAAACCCAGGAACATTATGCCGATTAAGAGCCATGCGCGCCACCAATCAAACGTCCCTGCGGGCAGGAAGAGCAGCCCGGCCCATATTGTCATCTGTATCATAATGCTGACTGCCAATTTGAAAATAAGCATCTTATAAATATAATATAGCGGCAGGGCTCCACGAAATGCCATTTATGGAGAACCGCGGCTTTGAATGAGAGTCTGCACTGAGTACGTCATTAAAGAACCTACAATTTCTGGTTGATTCCCATTCGTAACATGCCCCGCGAGAAGAAATATTCGCGTTGTTGCTACTGTGAGAATTTATTATCCGCTCCAGCATTGCTGACAGGAACTTTGACGGTACACCCGGAGTGTGGTACATCATCGCAAAAAAGACTTATTGGAAGCTGACTTATGATATTTTAACTTCAGGAAGGAGTTGTTTTAGGTGCACCCTTTTATTATCATTACTGTTTAGGTTTAAGGATTTCTCTTATCAATTCCAATGTTCCGACCAGCCCATAACTCTGCAGGATGGTCCTGAATTTTGAGAACCAGGAATACATGAAATTTACAGGGTTCTGGATATTCTTATCCCATGCGTAATCGTATTCCCAAACCTTGCTGTTCCCGGCTCCGAGCTTCTTTAGGATATCCCATGTTTTGTCCTTATCCCTGTCCAATGAATAAACGCAAATGGCGCTTGGATCTTTGTTCCAGTACTTGGCACTTTCTATCTCGCCGGAATCTATGAGCGGCCCCATTTTTTCAGCCAGGCCGGTCAGCCTTTCTTTGCTGTCAAATATTATCCACTTGCCGC